>Ga0075468_10000530_pt1 | contig 15326 bp, 17 predicted proteins | sample DEB08_DNA_12_FD_77578 | JGI IMG/M metagenome (GOLD analysis project Ga0075468, IMG submission 77578) | Aqueous microbial communities from the Delaware River and Bay under freshwater to marine salinity gradient to study organic matter... | ecosystem: Environmental > Aquatic > Marine > Coastal ...
TTACTTCCTGTTTTGTCGTTACCGACTTGATAAGAAGTTATTGTTACGTTATGTGATTTTAACACATTAGAAACAAGAGTACAGATATACGCCTCGATTGTATCGAATTGTAAATTACCCATCATCTCATAGTTTACAGTCATTGACTGCATCTGTGTTGGTGTTAAGATTACGTTGTTTCCATTAACTTTATAGCCGTTAATAGTAGTAGGCTTGTTCGCTGTTACGTTGTTTTTCATATGTCCTCCGTAGGATATTTGAGAATACGCAACACTATCTGAATTTTTACGTTTATTTAAAACTGATATATTTAAGGGCTGTGCCATATTGAAATATAATACAATACTATTTAAATACCTAATTAATAATACTACGTTATGGTATTAATTACGTAAACGTTGCGCTGTTTCTATAGTCTATAATGCGCCACCAATAGCGCTAATTATAGACATCTTACGTACTCATACGTTACTATTAAAATACTATAATACTTGATTACGTAGCAAATTAGACATACTTTTTTTTCTGACGTTATGACATAAATTTCTACGTAGTGGCAGAGAATAATTTTAACCTAGAAAAACGTAGTGAAAAAATTTCAACGTAAAAATTCTAACTTGAAAACGTAGACAGGGGTGTGGGGGGTGTATAAAAGGGAGAGACACATAGTAATATAATTTTTTCAAATTTTTCTATATATATACTACGTATTAATATATTTATATATCTTATATATATAATCTTTATATATATAATCTTTATATATATAATATTAATATATACACAAAAAGAAATAAATCAAGAAAAAACTTTATAACTATCACATTATTTTATAATTTACATCTCAACTTAATGAGGATTAACGTAATGGATATAAAATCATTTAAAAAAAGATACTTAGATAGGGTAAACCCAAGTTACCTAATGTTTAATAAATCAGAACTGCAAAGCGAATTATACAAAGTTCTTAAGTCTAACGAAGAGCTTACTTGGTTTATAAAGAAGATGGCAGACGATACAGAAAGTGTATGAACGTAAAATTAAAGGTAAACGTGAGTTTGTCTTTAAAAGTAAGAAAGAGTTTAAAAAACATTTTCCGAATGAACTACTTGAGAAAGATTGGCGCACCGCACGTAATGGGTCTTATGTATTAACTGACGACAAACAGGTAGTTAAGATATTAAGTAGAAAAGAACTTAAGAATAAAAAGAATAGCTACTACGTGCGCACGTTACTTGGTTTGCGTAAAACTAATAGTAAACAAACATTAGATGGTAAGCCAAAGAAAAATATATATTCATTTTCTTCTGACAAAACAAGTGAAGAGATTGTAAGAGAAAGAAAGATACCAACCAATAAAGAAACTTTATTTGCTAGATACGTTGCAAATGGGGAAGATGTTGTGCAATCTTACTTAAAAGTATTTAAAACAAATAACGAAAGTATAGCCAAGCAACAATCAACAGTATTGCTAAAGCAAGAGAGGATTATAAGTATGATAAGCAAAGAGAATGTAGAATCTTTAGACAAGATAGGAATAAATAGAGACTATCTATTTGAAAGAACTAAAGACGTAATAGAAAACCTAGAAGGTAAGGACTCTGACAAGCTACGTGCTATTGAATTGCTAATGAAAATAAAAGATATGTTTCCAAAAGAAGAGAAACGTGAAGCACTTACAGTATTTCAAGGCTTCTCACGTGATGAATTAAAAAAATTAAAGAAAGCAGACGAAATAAAACAAATAGCACACGCAGAAAACGTCTTGGAAGAGACCAATGAGTAGATTTAGATTTAGAAATAAGAATAAAAACAAAATAAAACCTATTGATTACGCATTTGGTACGTTAAAACACAACTATGAAGAACTAACTAGCACTGAACCTTGGAAAAAGATAAAGTATTCAACATTATAAGCTCTCCGTCCGAGCTATCTGAGAAAGAAGAGATACTTTCACGTTGCTATAACGACCTTATTTACTTTGGACGTGCGTTTTTACCTAATGATTTTTTAAATAAGAGTCAATCACCGTCATTCCACTATGAAGTAGCTAAGAAACTTATAACAACAAAGCCGGGCGCACGTGTTTGTAACATAATGCCTAGGGGTTTTGGTAAGTCTATACTTGCAAAAGCAGCTATACTACATAAAATATGCTTTTCTCCGTCAGAAGAACGTAATTTTATAGCTTGGGTAGCAGAAGAACAAGGTCAGGCAATAGACCACTTGAAGTATATACGTAATCATTTAGAGTCTAATAGGTCTATTCAGTACTACTTTGGTCAATTAGCAGGTGATTTAGCTGGTAAACGCTGGACAGAGAAAGATTTAGTAACTGCTAAGGGAGATAGGATAATCGCTAAGGGTACTAGTCAAAGGCTACGTGGACGTACAGAAATAGATGTAAGGTACACTGGTATTATTTTAGATGACTTTGAATCAGAGTTAAATACTAAAACGCCTGAAAGGCGCTCAGAAATAAAGAAATGGGTTGTATCTACTGTATACCCAGCGCTAGAAGAATCACCGGGTAGAGAAGGTTGGATATGGTTATCAGGTACAATCGTACACTTTGATAGTTTTTTACAGATGACAATAGACGGATTTAATGAAGCAAAGCAAAATAAAGAATCATATCCTTGGGATTTAAACTTTTATAGAGCTATAGAAAACGAAAAGCCAATATGGGAAGAACAGTTTCCACTTAGTAAACTAGAACGTAAGAAAGCTGAATTTGCTGAAGCCGGTATGTTAAACAAGTTTGCGCAAGAATATATGAATGACGCACGTGATGCTTCTTCTGCTTCGTTTAAAATAGATAGAATTAAATATCACAATGGTATATTTAAAAGCCAAGATAGATTTTGTTTCTTAGATTTAAAAGGCGAGTCTATACCAATAAACGTTTACATAGGAGTAGACATAGCTGCAACTGCAACTTCTACGTCTGACTATCAAGCAATAGTTGTTATAGGTGTTGATTCAGATAAGAATAGATACGTACTTGATTACTACAGAGAACGCATACCTACATTTGATTTACCTGAAATAATTATACAATACGCAAATAAATATGCACCTGTGCGTAGAGTTACGATAGAAACAGTAGCTGCTCAGGAGATGGTACGTGATATGACAACAAGACTTGCGTCAACAGATAGAAGGTTAATGCCGGGTATCTTTAAAGGTGTAAAGCCTCCGGGTGGAATAAAAAAACAAGATAGACTTGAAACTTCGTTAGGAGCTATAGTAAATTCTAAAAAATTATACATACGCAAATCTATGACAGACTTAGTTGATGAGATGTTTGAACATCCCGTTTCGAAGCACGATGACTTAATGGATGCGTTGTATTATGCTGATTACTTTGCAAGACCACCTGCTAGTAGCAGGTTTAAGAAAGGTGCTTCAGATACAATATCTAAAGTGAGGAAAAAATTGAAATCATATAACTGGCTTACAGGCGCAAGGGTTTAATGGAATACGACCCGAAAGCGTTATACAACGAAGAATTATTTAAAAGATGGCGAGATGCTAGGGACTCTTGGGATTCTCAAGCACGTAAAGATTTAGATTTTTATTTAGGTAACCACTTTAGTTCTGACGAGTCTGACGAGTTACAGTCACGTAATCAAGCAGATATTCCTATGGATAGAATATCTCCTGCTGTAGAAAAGTTAAAATCTTTTATGACAGCAAGGCCGCCAGTGTTTACTGCTATGCCTCGTGAGGATAGTGACGTAAAGATGGCTAAAGTATGGCAAACAATGCTTGGTTCTATATGGGAAGGGTCAGATGGGGACTCTCAAGTAAAGCAAGCAATACACGATTTTTCAACTGTTGGCATTGGGTACTTATACGTATATGTTGACAGTGAAGCAGATATGGGTAGGGGCGACGTAAGGTTTGCTCACATCAATCCTTTTAGGGTTTACGTTCCTCCTTCTTCAAGAGATAGATGGTTTGGTGATGCCGATGGCATTATTTTGTCTACTATCTTAACAGGTGAGCAACTTGTGAACCTCTACCCAGAACTTGGTTCAACGATAGATAAAGAAACAGGAGAAGAACTAGATAGTATCTTAAATGATATATCTACGTATTCAGATGAAGACTTTCCTAATACTCAAAATAAACTATCAAGAGATGTATATACACCGTCAGAAACTAAAGATTATGATTACTATAGGGAAAACAAGTATCAAGTTTTAGAAAGATTTTATAAAAAGAAAGTTACCTTCTATAGACTTATAGATAATCAAACAGGTGCAGAATCTGTATTAAACGAAGAAGAGTTCTTAATAATATCAGATGAGCGAGCTGTAGACTTCGAAAGAAATTTATTATCTTATGAAGCTTTTTTACAAACAAGAGTAGCTGTTATGGTAACTTGCGGTGAGATAGTATTAGATGAATACACATTAAACTTAAAAGACTATCCTATTGTTGCCTTTCCTAATAACTGGACAGAGACTCCATACCCTAGGTCTGACGTATCTAGGGCGTTACCAATGCAAAGATTGTTAAATAAGTTATGGTCACTAGCATTATCACACGCACAAGCATCGGCAGGTTTAAAATTACTTGTACCTGTAGGCAGTGCAGTAAATGGACTAGACCAACTAGAACGTGACTGGGCAAATCCTAATGCTGTTATAGAAGTTGATAGCTCACAAGGAGAACCTCACTATCCGTCACCTACTCCCTTGTCTGGAGAGTTTTATAGATTAATACAACAATGTGAGTTTTATATAGATTTTATATTTGGTATACCAGAAATAATGCACGGTGTTGCAGATAAAGGGCCAGAAACATTTAAGGGTACGCAACAAATGGTTGCGCTAGGCTCTGAACGTAGTAAGTCAAAGCTACGTGATGTAGAACATAGTATTATAAAATTAGGTCGTGTTGTTTACGCAATGTCTAAACAACAGTATACGTATAAGAAATATTTTAGAACAGCACAACCAAACAATGATTTAACAGAAGTTACTGTTAATATGTATGATGACGTAACGCAAACTATCATAGATATACAAAAAGATAAAAACAATATTGAACAGCACGACATACGTATTGTTCCGGGTTCTACGTTACCTACTTCCAAATATGCAGAACTTAATGTATATTTAGAGGCATACCAAATGGGTATAGTTGATAAACTTGAGGTCTTAAAAAAGAATCCAGAAATATTTGATAAAGAAGGTATAATGAAAAGGTCAGGGGAAATAGAACAATTACAAGGATTAAATGCTCAATTACAAGAGCAATTAAAAGAATTGCAAGGAGACTTGCAAACCGCCCGAAGGGAGTCAGTTGCTGACAGAAAACGAGTTGAGGTTCAAAAGTTTAAATCTAAACTCGGTAATGTAGCATCAGACGCCAGAGCTGATAAGAGAATAAATGCCAACGAACTAACAACAAAAGTGAAGCTCGAATCGGAAAGATTACAAAATGCTATCGCACGCCAGCAAGATGCTATGCTCGGTAGTATGAGTAGTCCTGTTCCAGAAGATGACGAGACATTTTAAAAAAAGGAAAACAATATGGCTGAAGCTAATGCAGATGCTGTCGTAGAGCAGCAAATCGAACAAGAACAGGAAACATCCGCAAACATAGATGGACAGGAGTTTGTAGAAGAACAACAAGTTGAGTCTAATCCGCTAGAGGATGAGGTAAAGAAATGGCAGTCAATGTATGACAAATCAAGTGCAGATAATGCAAAGTTACAATCTTCCATTACAGAGTACCTCAGTATACAACAGGAAAATCAAAAACAAACACCCCAACCAGAGCAGGTGCAAATGTCCGAGGACGAGTTTAACCCTTGGGATGCATACTACAAACCAGATTCAGCGTCATATAAGATGCGTACAGAAAGAGAACAACAGCTAGTACACAGTGTAGTAGATAAAGAAATCGGACGTATGCAATCTGAAATGACAATGAATAACACACGGAATGAACTACGTAATAGTCACAATATGAATGATAATGACATTAATGAATTTCTTGATTTTGTGTCACAACCAAAATCTAACGTACCAGTAGGTTCGTTAGTAAATCTTTGGCGTGAACAAACAGGAAAATCTATGTCAAGACAAACCGTACAAGTTCCACAAACGAAACAAGCGGCTCCACGTACAGCAGGAACTCAGAGCAATCAAGTTCCAGTACGTAAGTCGAACGAATCGAAAGCTTGGGACACTCTTATGGGAGCGTCTAAAGCTGGAAGATTGCCTTAACATAAACATAGCATAGGAGAATATTATGGCTATATCATACAACTCAGGTGGTTTAAAAGCATCTGACATTACAGCCTCGACTACAGCTAGTGATTCTGGCACAGGGACAGCCCCTGACCGTAGGCGGATTTATAACTTTGGCGATAGAGTACACGAACTGACTCCAGAAGAGTCACCGTTCTTTGTATATCTTAGTCAGGTTAATAAAGTACCTACGGACGATTCAGTATTTCGTTACCTCGAAAATAGAAATCCAATTAACTGGACAAATAGAAGTTTTGCATTAGCAGCTACGCCTAACGGTACTGATGCTGTTGTTGCTGGAACCTCTTATAGTTTGTCCGTTGATAGTGGTGGAGCATCTGTTGATTGGTTACAAAAAGGTATGGTATTTGCAGTTCAATCTGCGGATGAATCTACCGGAATAGGACAAGTAATTGTTCGTGTAGCCTCTGCTGTTACAGACCAAGGAACATCTAGTTCTTTTACAGGACAAGTTGTTTCTATCTCTAACGCAGGCCCAGCTGGTGCTGGTGTCTTAACAGACAATGATGACTGTCAAGTAATTGGTACTTCTTTTGAAGAAGGTTCTGGTGCGCCCGACGTTTTCTCAACAGAAATTGAAGATAATTATGGATATACTCAAATCTTTAAAACAGCTGCTGAGATGACTGGAACTGCATTGGCAACTCGATTCAGAGGTTACGAATACGAATGGAATCGTATTTGGTCAGAAAAACTACGTGAGCATAAAGTAGATATTGAAAGAGCAATGCTCTTTGGACAGAAAGCACGTGTTGGTGGAATCCAATACTCAGAAGGTATTATAGGTCACATTTTAAAAAATGTAGACCCATTACACGAAGCTACTGATGATTTCTCATACTCTTCAGGTAAGTCTTATTACAGAAGAGTAGCTGACGCAGAACTTACTTACGACAGACTATTAAGTGACCTTGAAGTCATTTTTGACCCTGCTCGTGGTAGTTCAAGTGATAAGTTAGTACTTTGTTCACTGCCTGTTATTTCATTTTTTAATAAACTAGGTGATAACGCATTTCTTGATTCATCAATAGGTCATAACTCTGGAGGGTTTCCTTATCAAATGGAATCTCGTACTGGTTCTTTTGGACATAAAGTTATGATGATTGATACAGTTCACGGAACGCTTAACTTAGTTAAAGAGCCTCTATTCAGAGGTATCAGCGCAAGCTATATGCTTATGGCTGATATGAAGTACTTAATGTACAGACCTCTTATTGGAAATGGTTATAACAGAGATACTCAAATCGTAACAGACGTGCAGTCAAAAGACGAAGACTTAAGGAAAGATATGATTCTTACCGAAGCAGGTCTTGAAGTTTGTCTTCCTGAGTCTCACGCATTGTACGACTTGGAAGGAGTATAAGATGGCTAGAAGTAGTGTATTAAATGAAAGTAGTGGCGATTACGGTAAAGTATATTTGGATGCAAATATAAAAATTGTAACAGCTACTAGCACTTTACTAGAAGAAGATTCTGGTAAGATTATCTTAGTAAACCCAGCAGCTAATACTACAGTCAGTCTTCCTGACGTAGGCTTAGCCGGTTGGCAATGTAAGATAGTGTTAAGTGAGCAAGTAGCAGGTGCAGACGGAGGTATGAGTCATATTGTAAATATTGACTTAGGCTCTGGTGCTAACCTTGCTAATGTTGGAATGATTCAAGAAGTTGACGGAGCAGCAGGCGACCAAGCCGTTGCTAACGACGATTTCATTGTTAATACTGCTAGTGCAAACCCCGGAAATACTTTTGACATCTTTAGTGATGGTTCAAGATGGTACGTTCAGGGCGTAGTAGCTGACTTAACTGATTCTGCATTTTCAACAGGAGCAGACACAATTGCTTAACAATCCGAATAAATAAGGATAACAGTTTAATAGTACTGTGGGGAGATTCAATAAAAGTTTCTCCCCAAAACTAAACTAAGGAATAGTATGAAAAAAAAATGTATAAATTGTGGTGAACCAAACAAAGAAGGATGGTTCTATTGTCGTAGTTGTGGGCAAAAAGCTTCAGAGCCTTTGTACTCTACTCAGTTTGTAATTAGAGAAGGTAACCCTTGGGCTACTGCAATACGTAAAGACCAAATAGATTTTAGAACTGAAGATATGGACACTTCAGTTAAACGATTACAAAAACAAAAATGGGGTAATATAAAGTATGATGTATAAAAAGCCAATGAAAAATAAACCGCCAGCAAAAAAGAAAAAAGTTTCACGTAAGAAAAAGAAAATAACTAAGAAGAAATACGGATATTAATGGCAACATTTGAAGTACAAGTAGAAGGACTTACAGGTCTTTCAATAGATGGCAGTAGCGCACCTACTCAAAATGAGGTAACACAGTTTTTAACTGATGGTGCTAAAGAGGTATTAAATGCATTACCTAGAAATAAACAAGAAATGTTTACCACTTCCAATAGCTTAAATGGTAGTGCTGGAAATACTCAATTAACATTATTAGGCTCAGAAGTATTTAGTGTAATTAGAGGTGATGGAACAATAAATCAACCTTGTAGAAGAATATCTCCAGCTTTAAGTGGTAGGGCTTCAGATGCTAGTGATATGATAGCAGCTTCAATTAGTGACCCTGTTTACTATATAGAAAACAATGTATTAAAAATTATACCAACGCCTACAGGCTCTAACCTTGCAGTCGTAGAAACACTAGCGTACCCAACAGTAGCTTTTGGAGATTCTGCAATAGCAAAGTTTCCAGATGATGGAGAATATTTAGTATCACTATATGCATCTATTAAATCTTTACAAAATAAAATAAGTAGTTTTATAAAGTCAGACTTAAGTATATCTGCATCTGCACCTAGCGCTCCTAGTTTAGCAACTCTATCATACGTAGCCGCTAGTAACTCAGACGCAAGTACAAGCGCTGTAAGTGCAATTACAGTTTCTACGATTTCAAAAGCTGACATTAGTGGTAACGTTCCTGCGTATAGTAAACCTGCTACTACTGTTAATTTTGGAAGTGGTAATGATTTTGATGCAATGCTTGTTACAAATGAAGACGTAGAGTTAGCATCTATTGAATTACAAAAACAATCTCAGTTATTAAATTCTTATAGGATAGATATTGATAACGAGTTGAATGAGTTCAATAAAGAAAATTCAAAGTATCAAGCTAATGTTCAAGCAGAACTAGCAAAGCACAATACAGACTTACAAGTTGAATTAACACAGGCTCAACTTGATGCAGCTGATGCGCAACAAGAAGCATCTCAAGCAATAGACGTAGATAAGTTTAACAAAGCTCAAGACCAAGCTTTAGATTTACAAAATAAATCTCAAGCTTTACAAGCAGCTATACAAAATAACGATGACCTTGTATCTAAATTTTTAGCAGAATTAAATAAGTATAGCGCTCAAGTAACTACTGAAGTGCAGGCTTATTCTCAAAATCTTGAAAACAATCAACGTAATTATAATATTTATACGCAACAACAAGTAAAGTTACAAGTTGACTACGATAAAGGATTAGCTTACTTAGCGAGGTAATTATGGCAGTTCATTCATTAACAGTAAAACAAATAATTAGTAGAATACGTCAAGTGTTTCCAGATGCACCTGAAGCTTACATTATGTCATTAATAAATGATGCGCTAGTTGAGTGTGGATTATACTCAACTAAAAGTATGTCAGCAAAAATTAACATAGTAAAAGACCAAACGTATTATGATATTTCAGATTCAGGTCAAGACTCAAGTAGTAACACGCTTGAATTAAATAAAATATATAGAGTAGATTTTATGGACAGTAGTGGGGACTACATAAAGATACCAAGACTTTTAAATGGAGAAGTTTTAGTATCTGATATAGAATCAGAATCAGCAGTGGAGCAACCAGACTAATGGCTAGTAATATAAATTTTCCAGAAGATAGAGTAGTATACTTTTTAAAAGGAGATGCAATAGGAGTTGTATCTTCTTATTCATCTAGTGGGGAGTCACGTACAGATAGAAAAATGTGGCAACCTTTAGACCACGCAGTTGCTAATGGATTACTTATTCACTATTGGGCAGACCCTAAGAAAGTAACAGCGATTACAGATACGCCTGATATAGATAATGCTTTTCACTTAGCAATAGTTGATTACGTAAAAATGTGTTTATATATGGACAAGACAGGTAGCCAAGGTAACGAAACAGCTGCTGTGTCATTACAGTTATCTCAAATGCATAAAGGTAAATTCCTAGAAACTGTACGTAGATTTGGTGATAGAAGACGTGAAAAAACTGGTGGTCTTCGTGCTATACTTCCTGCAAATTTTCAATAATATATAAGATACTATCTTGATTATTACACTACGTAAGTATTAAATTACGTTACATTTTATATAAGGCTATAAGCGGTGGTGGTGGAATAAATAGGAGTCAACGATGGCTGGCTTACACGATTTTACAACAAAGGAAGTACTAAACAAGGTACTTCTAGATTCTTCAGGCAATGCAGTTGCCGCATACTCACACACATCTCAAGAAGCATTAAATGCTGTACTAGATACTACTAATAGTAGATTAAACGTAGCTATTGTAGGTGGTACAATATCTGGTGACGTTACTATAGGTGGTGACTTAACTGTAACTGGTAGCACTGCAATAACAACTAACGAAGTTATTCAAGGCACATCAATAATAGATGTGACTAATACTGAGGCATTTTTAGTAAGAAAAGATTCTGATGGTGGAGATATATTTATAGTAGACACTACTAATAATCAAATAGAGATGTATAATACAGTTGGTATTAATGCAACACCTACTCTTGGTAAATTACAAATAAATACATCTTCTAGCACAAGAGGGTTAGTAATAAATGCTAGTGATAGCAATGCATCCTATATGCAATTTACAAACTCAAGCACTGGAACTACTACAGGCGATGGATTACAAATAGGTTTACAAACAGATGAATCAGCTTTTATAGATTTAAAAGAAGCAAAAAATTTAGTAATTAATACAAGTGGGTCTCAAGCTTTAAAGATTTGGAGTACAAAGCAAGTTGGATTTGGAGCTACTACTAATGCTGACAATATGACTATTCACGGTAACACAACTAATAGTCTTACTTTTTCTGTATTTCTTAAACACGTATTTAAATCATACCATACTGGCAGTGGCAGTGCTGCTTATAGCGATATTTTAGTTTTAAATGGCAGTGGTAATGCTCCACTTTCAGAATTTACTGGTGATGTTCAAATAACAGATACTACTGCAAGCAGCACTACTGAGGGTGGCTATTTAAGACTCGCTTCTGATGATGGTGCTGTTATGGCATCAGGGCATAGATTAGGTGTAATTGAGTTTGCAGGAGCTGTAGACACTTCACATACAATTACATCAGGTGCTAAAATACAAGCAATGACTGATGCTACTTGGGGTGGGTCAGAACACGGAACAGTTTTAGATTTTTATACATCTGATGGGTCTACTGCTTTAGGTAGTGGTAACCCTATGATGAGAATTGATGCAGCTGGTAATGTTGCTATGGGAACAGATAATGCTAGTGGAAAATTAACAACAGTTTCGGGCAATAATGCAAGTGGAACGATAGCAGTTTTATCGGGTAACGCATCTCAATATTCAAAAATATTTATAGGTACTAATGTTGGAAAGGCTTCTATTGCGGTATCAGGTAGTAGTGACGCTTTCTTTACTGGTACAGCTCAAGATGATTTAATTATAAGACAAGACAGTGCTAGTAAAAAAATCCATTTAGGAGTTGGAACTAGTAATACAGGTCAATTAGTTATAGATACCAACTCTCGCATTAGTCTTAGTAATAATGATAATAATACTTCTAATACAATATTTGGTAAATCTGCTTTTAATCAAGGTGGTAACGTAGGAGCTGATTTTAATTCATTTTTTGGTGAGGGTGTCGCAGGTACTGGTACTCTTAGCACTGCTACTGGTAACGTAGGAATGGGTTGGGTTGTTTTACAAGACTTAACATCAGGTTCTAATAATGTTGTCTTGGGAGCAGCGGCAGGTCACGAAATTAACTCAGGCAATGAAAATATAATAATAGGGTCAAGTAGTGGAGAATCTTTAGTTGGAGTTCAAGAAGGTCACGTTGCTATTGGTAGTAACGCATTAGGTAGAATGGCAACAGCTAATGAAGTTAATCATCTTACGAATGATGTTAAGTTAGCTAACGTAGCTCTTGGGTATTATGCTCTTAGTTCTTTATCAGGTGGTGGAGATTCAAATATTGCAATCGGTACATATGCTTATGGTGGTAAAACATCAGGTGATGTGCGAGGTTCAGATAATGTAATAATTGGAACTAGAGCAGGAAAAAATCTTACTGACTCAGACCAAAATATTGTAATTGGTAAAGATGCTTTTAGCACTGCCTCAACTACTAGTAAGGTAGTAGCAATAGGGCACGAAGCACTTAAATCTGTAAATGCTACAGGTGCAAATGAAACAGTTGCGATAGGTCACTCTGCTCTTACTGCACTTACTTTAGGTGCTGGAAATACTGCTGTGGGATTTGAAGCATTAAAAACAATTACTACAAGTGATAATAATACTGTTCTAGGTTATCAGGCATTAAGTGGTAGCACAGGAATATCAGAAAAAAATACAGCAATCGGTTCAGGTTCAATGGTTGGAGCTATAAATGGAGCAGCACATAATACCGCAGTTGGATATAACACATTAGCTGCTGTTACATCAGGTGATAATAATATTGCGATAGGAAATAACGCAGGAGCTGCTCTTACAACACCATCTGAAAATATTTTTATAGGTAAAAACGCAGGAACAGCAGTTCAAACCGATGCAAAAGTTGTAGCCATTGGTTACAATGCGTATATGACTAATGATACAACTAATGGTCACGATAGTACTGCAACAAATGGTAGCGGAAATACAGCTATTGGTTATAAATCAATGACTGGTTTTAATGATGTTAATTGTCTTAGAAATACTGCTATAGGTTTTGATACAATGTCTCAAGGTACGAGTCACAACCCTCAAGATAATGTTGCAGTCGGTTATAAAACATTAAGGTCTATAAATGACGGAGATAGAAATACTGCAATAGGCTCAAATGCATTACTTGATATTGTAACAGGTAGTGGTTCAACTGCTGTAGGTCACGATGCATTAGAAAATACTACAGCCTCAGAATGTGTTGGAGTAGGTAAAGGAGCAGGTCAAACTAATACTTCAGGAATTAATAATACTTTTGTAGGAACAGATGCAGACTCTAGTGGAAACTTTAATTATCAAACTGCTGTAGGATGGGGGGCAACAACTGAAGGAAGTAATCAAACAGTTATAGGAGTTGGTAGTATATGGAAAATGTTTTCTGCTGAAGTTACTTGCGACTTAGGTGGGACTGATGAAAATGACCCAGCTCACGCAACACCAATAGGTAAAATTCCTCATAATGCTTGTGTTGTAAAAGCAGCAGTTGTTATGAAAACTAAAAATGGTACTAGTGGTAAAAATGACCATAGTTTAAAGTTAGTTTTATCAAGTAGTTCATCAGGTACTGATAATACAGTTTTAGCGGATGTTCAAGAATTAGTTGGAGCTGGTGTGACTCACTCTTGGAATGGAGCAGCCGCTACTTCTCAAGCTGCTGATATAGATTGCAGTAATAATACTGGTCAAAATGGGACTGCTTATGTATCAATGGCTTTACCAAATTCAAGAGGCTCAGATGACCCTACAAGTCAATTAGCATCTTTAGATATGAGAGATGGAGATAGGTTTATTTATCTTGCATTTGCAAATGGTAGTCATACTGATGGAGATACCAATCCTGCTTCTGCTCCAGTATGTCAAGTTTATGTTGAGTATGTAGGATTGCAACTGTAAATAATTTTTAACTAACAAACAAAGGAGCTAAATAATGGCTAAAAAACAAAAAGAACAAAAGCCTGTTTTAACTTTCGATGACAAAGAGTACGTAATCGAGGATATGACAGATGAACAAAAAGCAGTACTTAACCACATTAATGACTTACAGAATAAGATGAACTCAATGCAGTTTAACTTAGACCAGTTAAGTGTTGGTAAAGATGCGTTCATAGCAAAACTTCGAGAAGCACTCGAACCAGAAGCTGAAGTAGTTGAGGAAGAAGCAGCTTAGTTATGATTATAAGGAAGTGTAGTCAAGGTCATCGAATTAGGTTACATCGTAACACGACTCCTAATGCTGTACGTACTAAAACGTATGCAGACGGAACTGTCGAGACTTTGACTTACCCTTCTAGTGGTTATGATTACTTTGTTGAAGTAGATGGTACGGTTGTAAAGCGTTCTGATAGTTTTAAAAATATAGAAAATTATTATGTAGATGAATGTGAAAAAGTTCATAGTGATACTCACGGCAGATTAATAGTAGGTAAGCATCAAGTAATAGGTGGTATTGCTACGTTACAATCTGAATATCCTGATGAGTCTAATACTAAAGCAGAAATAAAAGCGTGGTACGATATGAGAAGTATTACGTATAGTGATAGTGAAACTAAAGCAGAATTGTTATCTAGGATTGTAGATAACTTTGGTGCAAAACATATAAAGAAATAATATGAAGAATCCTTTAGCAACATTTTATGGATGGCAAGTTAATTCAGGAGCATTAGATGGGTGGACATCTTATCATTTAGCAGCTGGATTATTTATAGCAAAGGTAGCACAATGGTTAGGTGCATCAGATTTATGGGCAGTATTATGGGTACTTATAATAGGTATTGCGTGGGAAATATTTGAAGTATACGTTGAAGGTACAGAAGAAACGTATGGAACAAAACAACGATGGGCAATTAATACTGCATCAGATATATTTGTTGAAGTAGCAGCTGCTTGGTGGATGGTATTATGAATGAAGACTTAAAAGACTATCTAACTATAATAGCATTTTTAGTAATTGTACTTGGAGGTCTAGTCCTTTTTGGAAGTTGTGATAGTGGATGGTCAGTATCTGGTTATGAGGTATGAGTGATGAAAAAACGTACAGAAGTTATGGGGTTACAAAACTTGACGATAATATGCGGATTAGTCTTAA
>Ga0075468_10000537_pt1 | contig 15271 bp, 10 predicted proteins | sample DEB08_DNA_12_FD_77578 | JGI IMG/M metagenome (GOLD analysis project Ga0075468, IMG submission 77578) | Aqueous microbial communities from the Delaware River and Bay under freshwater to marine salinity gradient to study organic matter... | ecosystem: Environmental > Aquatic > Marine > Coastal ...
TATAAGAAAGAGTGTGAAGAAAATATTAAAAAACAACATGAAGAAAGAAAAAATTGCAATTATTGGTCTTGGTTATGTAGGTCTACCTTTGGCAAGATTGTTTGCAACAAAATACGCTGTTGTTGGTTTTGATATTAATAAAGAAAGAGTTTCAGAATTAATGTCAGGCACAGACACTACTTTAGAAGTTTCTGATGCGGAATTACAAGCTGTTTTAGTTGATAAGCCACCCAAAGGAAAAGGCTTATTTTGCTCAACTTCTATCGAAGATATTAAAGAATGTACCTATTATATTGTTACGGTTCCAACACCCGTTGATAAAAATAACAAGCCTGTTTTAACTCCTTTATTAAAAGCGAGTGAAACAGTTGCAAAGGTCTTAAGTAAAGGAAATATTGTAATTTATGAATCTACGGTATATCCGGGAGCAACAGAAGAAGAGTGCATTCCTATTTTAGAAAAAAATACGGGATTAAAATTTAATAAGGATTTTTTTGCAGGGTATTCTCCAGAAAGAATTAATCCAGGAGATAAAGAACATACGGTAGAAAAAATATTAAAAGTTACTTCTGGGTCAACACCAGAAATAGGAAAAAAGGTAAATGAATTGTATCAGTCTGTTATTATTGCAGGCACCCATTTGGCCCCAACAATTAAAGTAGCTGAGGCAGCAAAGGTGATTGAAAACTCTCAACGAGATATCAATATTGCTTTTGTAAATGAGCTTGCTAAGATTTTTAATTTGATGGGTATAAGTACTCATGATGTGCTAGAAGCTGCAGGCACCAAATGGAATTTTTTACCCTTTAAACCAGGTTTAGTTGGTGGTCATTGTATTGGTGTAGACCCATATTACTTGGCTCAAAAGGCACAAGAATATGGCTACAACCCAGAAATTATTTTGGCGGGTCGAAGAATGAATGATAGTATGGGAGGTTATGTTGCTTCGGAAGTTATCAAAATTATGATTCAAAAAGAGATCAAAATTAAAGACGCTAAAATTTTAATATTAGGAATCACATTTAAAGAAAATTGCCCTGATGTTCGTAATACCAAAGTAGTAGACGTAGTAGCTGCTTTCAAAGAGTACAATACGAATATTACAATTTATGACCCATGGGCGAATCAAGAAGAAGTTTTTCATGAGTATGGTTTGTTGTCAACAAAATCGCTGCCAAAAGATAAATTTGATGCGGTGGTACTTACTGTTGCTCACAATGAATTTATGGAACTAGATTTTAATTCTTTTAGAAAAAAAGCTTCCATTATTTATGATGTTAAAGGAGTATTAAACAAAGACATAGAAGGGAGACTATAAGGTATGAAGAAAATATTAATTACAGGAGGTGCAGGTTTTATTGGTTCACATGTTGTTCGCTTGTTTGTGAATAAATATCCAAATTATATGATTTATAATTTAGATGCTTTAACCTATGCTGGGAACTTAGAAAATTTAAAAGCAATAGAAAGGCAAGAGAATTATACGTTTATAAAAGGGGATATTACAGACGAATTATTTGTAGAATCCTTGTTTCAAGAACATCGATTTGATGGCGTAATACATTTGGCAGCAGAATCTCATGTAGATAGATCTATTGTAGATCCGTTGGCTTTTGCTAAGACTAATATTTTAGGAACTATGGTCTTATTAAATTCATTTAAAAAATTATGGAAAGACAATTGGGAGGGTAAGTTATTCTACCATGTAAGCACAGATGAAGTTTATGGCTCTTTAGGAGAAACAGGGTTGTTTACAGAAACAACATCTTATGATCCTAATTCTCCGTATTCAGCTTCAAAAGCGAGTTCAGACCATTTTGTGAGAGCTTATGGTGAAACATATGGAATGCGTTATGTCATCAGTAATTGTTCAAATAATTATGGGTCTTATCAGTTTCCTGAAAAATTAATACCGCTTTTTATTAATAACATTCTTAATCATAAGGCGTTGCCTGTTTATGGTGATGGAAATTACACAAGAGATTGGTTGTTCGTAGAAGACCACGCAATGGCTATTGATTTGATTTTTCACGAAGGGAAAAACCACGAAACTTATAATATTGGAGGTTTTAATGAATGGAAAAATATTGATTTAGTAACTTTGCTTTGCCAGCAAATGGATGAAAAATTAAATCGTAAGAAAGGAATATCTGCAGCTTTAATAACCTATGTAAAAGATAGACCAGGACACGATTTGCGTTACGCAATAGATGCAACAAAAATCAATAAAGAATTAGGGTGGAAGCCTTCAGTGACTTTTGAGGAAGGCCTTTCTGAAACCATTGATTGGTATTTGGAAAATAAAGAATGGATGAGCCGTATAACCAGTGGTGAATATGAAAAATATTACGAACAACAATATCAGTAGTAAGAAGAAACAAGTAGGATAAATAACTTGTAATTTTAAAACAATCGCATACTTATATGAAAGGAATTATATTAGCAGGAGGTTCAGGAACAAGATTATATCCTTTAACCAAAGCAACCTCTAAACAGCTCTTGCCGATCAGTGACAAACCGATGATTTATTATCCCTTGTCAGTATTGATGTTGGCTGGGATTCGGGAAGTATTAATTATATCGACACCAGACGATTTGCCAAATTTTAAAAAATTACTAGGCTCAGGAAAAGAGATTGGGATGTCTTTTTCATACAAAGTACAGCCCTCACCAGATGGTTTGGCGCAAGCATTTATTTTAGGAGAAGAATTTATTGGAAATGATGATGTTTGCTTGATATTAGGAGATAATATTTTCTATGGACATGGGTTTACAAAATTATTGGCCGCGTCTGTTAAAAATGTAGTGGAAGAAAAAGTAGCAACTGTTTTTGGATATTATGTTCAAGATCCAGATAGGTATGGAGTTGTTGAGTTTGATGCGCATCATAAAGCAGTTTCTATTGAAGAGAAGCCTCTTGCTCCAAAAAGTAATTACGCTGTAGTAGGTCTTTATTTTTATCCAAACTCTGTTGTTGAAATTGCGAAGAATGTAAAACCGAGTGAAAGAGGAGAGTTGGAAATTACGACGGTTAATCAAGCGTATTTAGAGCAGCAAAATTTGAAGGTAGAAGTAATGGGGAGAGGTTTTGCTTGGTTAGATACTGGAACCCATGAATCCTTATTAGAGGCCTCAAATTATATTCATGCGATAGAGAATCGTCAAGGACTAAAAGTAGCATGTATTGAGGAGATTGCTTTTGAAATGGGTTATATTTCAAAAGAAGACTTATTGGTGTTGGCACAGCCCTTAAAGAAAAACGGGTATGGGCAATATTTAATTCATAGAGTACACAATTTATAATGAAATTTACAAGAACAGAAATACCAGATGTAATCGTTTGTGAACCTCAAGTTTTTGGAGATGAACGCGGTTATTTTTCAGAAACATTTAGACAAGATGCATTAGAAACCTTTTTAGGTTTTAAAACTAATTTTTGTCAAGACAATGAATCAAAATCTTCTTACGGAGTTTTAAGAGGATTGCATTATCAATTAGCTCCCTATGCGCAAACAAAATTGGTAAGAGTTATAGAGGGTGTTGTATTAGATGTCGCAGTAGATATTCGTAAAGAGTCACCAACATTTGGTCAGCATGTAGCTGTAGAAATTTCAAGTGAAAACAAAAAACAGTTATTTGTGCCAAGGGGTTTTGCACACGGTTTTGTGGTCTTAAGCGAAACGGCAACATTTGCTTATAAAGTTGATAATTACTACAACCCTGAATCTGATCGTGGAATTGCTTTTGACGATAGCACCTTGGCTATAAACTGGAAATTGCCCGTTGATAAAATGCAGCTTTCAGAAAAAGACCTAAAACAAGTTTCTTTTTTAGAAGCAGCCTATTTTGAAAAGACCCTACATTTGTATGAATAATATTTTAATAACAGGAGCGAATGGTCAATTAGGATCAGAATTAAAATCGCTAACAAAAAACAGTGATAAAGAGCATTTTTTTTATACGGATGTTCAAGAATTAGATATTACGGATCATCTTGCAGTACTTCAATTTATTGAAACCAATTCCATTCATCTCATTATCAATTGTGCGGCATACACCGCTGTAGATAAGGCAGAATCGGCATTTGAAATTAGTGCAGCATTAAATCATTTGGCCGTTGAAAATTTCGCAAAAATAGCAAAAGAAAAAGCCATTAAATTAATACACATTTCTACCGATTATGTTTTTGATGGAAATAATTATATACCTTACAACGAAACTGATACACCAAATCCACAAAGTGTTTATGGAGAAACAAAATTGGCAGGAGAGTTGGCAATGCAAGCAGTAAACCCTAAAGGTTCGATAATCATTCGTACTTCATGGGTCTATTCTAGTTTTGGCGTTAATTTTGTTAAGACAATGTTGCGACTGGCAAGTGAAAGAGATACCTTGGATGTTATTTCAGATCAAATAGGCACTCCAACATATGCAGGAGATTTGGCCAAAACAATTCTAAAAATACGATCGCAACTAAATAACGAGGCAGTAGCGGTTTACCATTACTCAAATGAAGGAGTCTGTAGTTGGTATGATTTTTCAAAAGCAATATTTGAAATAAAAAACCTAAAAATAAAAGTAAATTCGATTACTTCAGCGGCGTATCCAACAGCAGCAAAACGACCTTTTTATAGTGTATTGAGTAAAAATGAGATTAAAACAAAATTTAATATTGAGATTCCTTATTGGAGAGATGCTTTGAAAAGGTGTTTGGAAAGGTTAGAATAAAAAGGCATTTATAGTATGAATATCGCAGTTATAGGTTCAGGTTATGTTGGTTTAGTATCAGGTACTTGTTTTTCAGAAATGGGGAATAAAGTGACCTGTGTTGATGTGAATTTAGAAAAAATAGAAAAACTTAATAAAGGAATCATACCTATTTTTGAGCCAGGGTTATCACAAATGGTTCTTGAAAATGTTAAAAGTAAGCACCTTTTTTTTACAACTAATTTGTCTGAAGCAATTAAAGGAGCCGAAATTGTTTTTATAGCTGTAGGAACTCCTATGGGCAATGACGGTGCTGCGGATTTGCAATATGTGTTAGCAGTAGCCAAGTCTATTGGACAAACCATGCAAAAAAGATTGATTGTGGTTGATAAATCTACTGTCCCAATTGGAACAGCAGACAAAGTGAAAGCAACCATTCAATTAGAATTGGATAAAAGAAATGTTTCTATTGAGTTTGATGTAGTATCGAACCCAGAGTTTTTAAAAGAAGGAGTAGCAATAGCTGATTTTATGAAACCAGATAGAGTTGTCATTGGTGCGGATTCTCAATATGCGTTTGACTTAATGAAGCAACTGTATTCTCCATTTTTCAGAACTCATGACCGTTTTATTACGATGGATATTCGTTCTGCTGAAATGACAAAATATGCAGCGAATGCGATGTTGGCTACAAAAATTTCATTCATGAATGAAATTGCTAATATTTGTGAAAGCGTTGGTGCCGATGTAAATCAAGTACGAATTGGTATAGGCTCAGATGTGAGGATAGGATATCGTTTTATATACCCAGGAGCTGGCTATGGTGGTTCCTGTTTTCCAAAAGATGTAAAAGCACTCACTAAAATTGCTAAAGAAAATGGCTACACTGCACAATTAATAACTGCTGTAGAACAAGTAAATGATACCCAAAAACTAGTAATTGCTCAGAAAGTTATAAAACGATTTGGAGAAGATTTATCTGGATTTACTTTTGCTTTGTGGGGGCTGGCATTTAAACCCGGCACAGATGACATGCGTGAGGCTCCAGCAATATATGTGGTAAAAGAATTAGTGAAAAGAGGTGCGAAAATAAAAGCATACGATCCAAAAGCCATAGAAGAAGCGAAGCATTCTTATTTCAAAGGAGTAGCCAATATTTCTTATGGTACCTCTAAATACGAGGTACTTCAAAATTCAGATGCATTGATACTTTTAACAGAATGGAAAGAATTTCGCTCACCAGACTTTGAAGAAATTAATAATTTATTAAAAGCGCCTATAATTTTTGATGGGCGTAATCAATACAATGCATTTAATCTCGAGAAAGAGGGGTTTGAATATTACCAAATAGGGAAAGAATAAATGCGATACTAGTCACAATAATCCACTTATTTATTGATAACAAAGAAGATGAGTAAAAATAGAGGTCTTTTTAAACAGACAATTTTGAGGTTTTTTTAAAATATAACAGCAATATTAGATACGTTGACTTCTCTGGATGTGCATCTTTGCGAAGAGCCGATTTTTTTATTTGATAGCGCTATTGATAAAGGGAACTGGTGATAAAATAGCTTCTATACCAGAGATGAAAAAGAGGTGTCATTGATATTCTAGAGAACAATAAATAATCTCTGCCTAGTATTACTAATCTTTGTTGTTGTATATGAATCTTACTTGTAATATCTTTGAGTAAAATATACATTATTTATGATTTTAATTGCAGACGGAGGTTCTACAAAAGCAGATTGGATTGCTATCGATTCGAATAAAGAAGAAGCATTTAGAGTAAGAACTCTCGGATTAAATCCCGCGATTGTTCCTGAAGAAGAGTTATCTAATAGGATTGTGAATATGTTTCAATTGATGAATATCAAAGAAGATGTTCAGGAAATTCATTTTTATGGAGCAGGTTGCGGAACTCCAAAACCAATACAAATTTTAAAAACAATTTTAGAATCTATTTTTATAAATGCCAAAATCTTTATTGCAGAAGATATGTTGGCAGCTGTTTACGCAGCATCAGGTAAAGAGCCTGCTTTGGTTTGTATTCTAGGAACAGGTTCTAATAGTTGTTATTTTAATGGCGCTGAAATGGAAATGTTAACTGCTTCATTGGGGTATATTTTAATGGATGAAGCTAGTGGGAATTATTTTGGTAAAAAGTTGATTATCGATTATTTTTATAATAAAATGCCTCTTAAAATAGCAAAGAGCTTTGAAGAAGAGTTTGATTTAGATGCAGATCATATAAAGAAAAACTTATATAGAGAAACCAATCCTAATATGTATTTAGCTTCATTTGCTAAATTTATGTTCGAGTTTAAAGAAGATAAGTACATCAAAAGAATTATTAAAAAAGGATTTCAAGAGTTTTTTAAATATCGAATATTACCCTATAATAAAACGGCAGAAACTCCAATTTACTTTATTGGTTCCATCGCTCATTATTTTAGAGATATTTTAGAGAAAATTGCTAAAAAGAACAATTTAGTAATTACGGATGTAATACAAAGGCCAATTGATAATTTATTAGAATATCATAAAAATAATATTAACTAATCGTTTTTAAAAGTCTTTCTAAACGCATTCCTCTTGAGCCCTTAATCAGAATTGATTGGTGTTTAAGAGGATTGTTTTTTAGATACTTCTCCAAATCTTCAAATGTTTTAAAATGATTTATTGTTCCTGTTTGATGAAAGTTTTCACCCACAAAATAAGCATGGTCAACGTTTAGTTTTTCTACGAAATCAACAATGCTTTGGTGCTCTTTTAAACCGTCTGTTCCAAGTTCAAACATGTCTCCTAGAATAACAGTCTTACAAGGTTCATTTAGCGTTTCAAAGTTCTCTAGGGCTGCTTGCATGCTTGATGGATTTGCATTGTAAGCATCTAAAATAATTTTATTTAAAGGGGTTTTTATAATTTGAGAACGGTTGTTGTCTGGAATGTAGTTTTCAAGAGCATCTTTGATGTCAGCCTTCGCAATCTTAAAATAATTTCCAATAGTACAAGCAATAGCAATGTTTGTATAATTGTATTTCCCAATAAGATTACTTTGAATACTTTTTGTACTAAAAGATAATTTTACATAGGGGTTTGCTGCTAAAAAGTGTATCTCTTTATCAAAATAAATCGCGTTTATATTCTTCGTTTTTTCAATTTGTATAGCATCTTCAGGATTGATAAAAACTTTTTTATTGTTTTTTTCTATGAAAGTGTATAATTCGCTTTTTCCTTTTATCACGCCTTCAATACCTCCGAAACCTTCCAAATGTGCTTTTCCAAAATTAGTAATATAGCCAAAATCAGGTTCGCAAATTCCACATAAAAATGTAATTTCTTTTTGATGATTTGCACCCATTTCTACAATTCCTATCTCTGTTTTAGGAGTCATAGAAAGTAATGTGAGTGGAACACCAATATGATTATTTAAATTCCCTTTTGTAGCAGTAGTATTATATTTTTTTGACAAAACAACGTTTATCAACTCTTTCGTTGTTGTTTTTCCATTGCTACCCGTCAATCCAATAATTGGAATTTTTAGAACATTCCTATGGTAATTTGCTAATTTTTGTAATGTGTTTAAAACATCATTTACGAGAATAGTATTGGGGTGTATGTTGTATTTTTCTTCATCAACGATTGCATATTTAGCACCCAATTTAAGTGCTTTTTCAGCAAACTCATTTCCATTGAAATTATCGCCTCTGATGGCAAAAAACAGGGTGTCTTTTCTAATGTTTCTTGTGTCTGTATCTACAAGAAAATGTTTTGAATATAATTCGTAAATTTTTTTAATTTTCATTCTTTAAAAAAATAAAAAAAAACTTCACTGTTAGTGATACAGTGAAGCTATAATCTTTTAATAAAAGAGTTTGTTATCTAACTGAATTTTTAGGCTTTTTTTCAGAACTCATGGGGCCTAATTTATTGGTGACACATCGAAAACCAATATAACTTGTAGCCATATATTCTGGTAAATATCTTCTTTGTGCAGGATCTAGCCAGTATTCTCTATCAGACCAAGATCCTCCTTTGTAGACTCTTGTTCTGTTGCTTATTAATGTTGTTCTTTTCTTTCCGTCAGTTACTAAAACCTCTCTTCCTGTTTCAGGATCTTTTTCAATAGTTGGTTTTTTCGGAGAATTGTACATACTCGGTCTCGAACTATATTGTTCTTCATCATCATCAAAGAATCTAGATGATTTTGCATCTCCATCACCCATGTCAGTATTGTCAGATGCGGTAAAATTTCTTCTTAATGTGATATCACTTTCTGTAATGGCTGTATTCTTAATGCTTCCAGGTAGTTGTCTTGCGATGACTCTGCCGTTAGGTAAAGTGTCGTATTCTATTTCAGCGGCATTAGAACCAACAATAACAACTTTTCCATCTTTACCTATCATTTTTTTAGTAAAAACATTTCCTCTAAAATAATTGAAATCATTTGCTTCATTGTCTATGATTGGTCTGTAAACATCAGCAACCCATTCAGAAACGTTACCTGACATATTGTACAAACCAAATCCGTTTGGTGCATAAGATTTTACTTTAATAGGGATATCAGCACCATCGGAACTCCAACCAGATATACCACTATAGTTACCTTCTCCTTGTTTAAAGTTTGCTAACTGATCTCCTCGGCGTCTTTTTTCAGTATTTCTAGAATACTTTTCATTCCAAGCATATTTTTTTCTCCCCCTAATGTTGTTGTATTCTCTATTTTCAATATTTGCTTTCGCAGCAAATTCCCACTCTGCCTCCGTAGGTAATCTAAAACGCTGACTTAAAACACCATCAGCTGCAGTAATTTTTCTTCCTTCTCTGAAACCTTTTTCATTTCCTTTGCCCCCTCTTGTTCTAATTCCTCTTTTATAAACTGTTGTGTCACGATCAAAAAGTTGGTCAGAATCGTCTAAAAACACTTCTGTGTCAAACGTATTTCTAATAGAATCATTTTCATAAATATTTTCGAGATGACCTTTGTCTATTAGTTTTTTTAGGTTGACTGCATCTGTTCTCCATTTACAAAATTGGTTTGCTTGTAACCAGCTGACACCAACAACAGGATAATCTGAATAAGCTGGATGTCTAAAATAGTTTTCAGACAAAATGTCTGTATTACCTAAACTTTTTCTCCAAACTAAAGTGTCAGGCAAAACGGAATTATAGATGTATTTATATTTTTGTTCTGATGGAGGGAAAATCTCTTTAATATTTTGTACATACAAAAAATATTCAGAGTTGGTAACTTCTGTTTCATCCATATAAAAAGAACGAACATGTAGTTTTTTAGGAGTAGTGTTCCAATCTGCCATAACATCATCTTGCACTTGCCCCATGGTGAAAGAACCACCTTCAATTGCAACCATTCCTAGAGGAGTCTCTTGTCCTTTAAATTCACCTCTTATGTAATTACCATATTTTGGATTGTTAAAAGGTAATCCTGTAAGTGTCGAGCTTCCTGAAGTCGATTTGCTACAGCTAGCTAAAACTAACATTGATAGAACAGCTATAGATATTTTAAATACGTTTCTCATTTCCTAATTAAAAATTGGTTAGGTTTTTGTTATAATGACGCAATTTACAATAATTCTACATGCAAACAAGTAATTTGCTCATTTTAACACTGGGTTTTTTAACTCTCATTTCATCAAACGCATTCTTTTTAAGTTTAGTATAATTTATCTTTATAACTATTAAAATATCTCTAAATAATTTGCGTTATTTGAATACGATTATGAAAAGACTCATTTTTACCTTTTTTTTTACCTTTTTTGTTCAGTTAATTTTAGCGCAAGTAAATACTTCAGTTTTATCTTCTGGAACTTGGTTTAAGTTTTCTGTAGATGCTACTGGTATTTTTAAAATAGATAAAAATTTATTGGAACAAATAGGGGTTTCTACAAATGGACTAAACCCTAAAAAGATTCATATCTACGGAAATGGAGGCAATTTGCTTCCTGTGCTAAATTCTGATTTTAGATATGATGATTTACAAGAGAATTCGATATTCATACAAGGAGAAAATGATGGTTCTTTTGATGCTTCAGATTTTATTCTTTTTTATGCAAAAGGGCCGCATGATTGGGTTGTAGATACAGCTACTAGTAAAGCAAACCACAGACAAAATATTTTTTCTGATGAAGCCTTCTATTTTATTACGGTAAATAATGAGGATGGAAAAAGAGTTCAAGAGAAAACTCCTGTAACTATAAATTCCAACAGAGAAATAGCAATCTTTGACGATTTTATATTTCAAGAAAAAGAAGAACTAAATATATTAGCTGCTGGCACTCAGTGGTTTTATAAGAATGATTTTAATGTAGAAAATACCCAAATTTTTAAAATCCCTTTTTCCAATGCGCTCGTTAATTCCCCAATTTCTGTGAGAGTCAGAGGGGTTTCTACATCCAGTTCTTCTTCAACAATGGCTGTTAAAATAAATGGACAGGATATTTATACTATGAATTATATTGGTGTAAACGGATTAACAAAAGCAAGAACACAAGAACAAACGGCAACTATTCTGAATTCAGCAAATGAAATTGAGGTTGCTATAACCTATGATAATAATGGAAACCCTTCTGCTAAAGCGTACTTGGATTTTATTGAAATAGTAGGTAAAAAACAATTAAAAGCTACCGGAAGTCAGTTTTCTTTTAGAAGTTTTGAGCAACTAAATACTACTGGAGTTGTTCAATATAAAGTTCAAAACACCAATCATATTTTTCAAATTTGGGATGTTTCTAATCATTTATCTCCTCAAAATATTAGCAATGAAAACACGGGTAATGACTTTGTTTTTAAGGACGAATCGGGGAAGTTAAAAGAGTATGTCGTTTTAAATCAAAACAATTTTTATATACCAAAACCACTTCAAAACAGTCGCGTTTTAAATCAAAATTTACATGCTTTGAAAGATATTAATTATTTGGTAATTACCAATTCAACGTTGTCTTCTCAAGCACAAAGATTGGCAACTTACCATCAAGAAAATTCAAATTTGACAACTAAAGTTGTGATTTTAGATCAAATTTATAATGAGTTTTCTTCAGGTTCTAAAGACATTACAGGTATTCGAGATTTCATACATCATCTCTATGATCCAACTGCAGTAGAAGAAAAAAAATTGAAATATGTTTGTTTTTTTGGTGATGCTTCTTACGATTATAAGGAGCGAATTTCTGGTGATAATATTGTGCCAGTAAAATTATCAGAAATCAGTTTTAATTTAGCGAATTCTTGGGTTACAGATGACTTCTTTGTAATGTTAGAACCTAATGAAGGCACCATGTCTTCTAGTCATACTATAGATGTCGCTTCGAGTAGAATTCCTGTGTCTACGATTGCTCAAGCGAGTGATGTCGTTCATAAAATCTTATCCTATTACGGTAAAAATGCCATTGGAGATTGGCGAAATACAATTACACTTTTAGCAGATGATATAGATAAACTTAGTTCAGATAGAATGCTTCAACCTGATGTAGAAAAGATTGCTGATGATATTAGAGATAATAAGCCCATTTTTAACATTAATAAAATTTATTTAGATGCTTTTGTACAAGAAAATTCTTCTGGTGGTGAGCGCTATCCTGAAGTAAAAAGAGCCATTACAAACGCAATAGAAGCAGGAACATTAGTCTTTGATTATTTTGGACATGGAGGGGAAGATGGTTTTGCATCAGAAAGGATTTTTGACAAACCACAAATACAAGATTTAAACAATCCAAATACATTACCACTTTTAATAACTGTTACTTGCGATTTTTCTAGATTTGACAATCCAAGTAGAATTACCGCAGGAGAGTTGACGCTCTGGAATCCTATTGGTGGGGCTGCAAGTATGATTACTACTACCAGAGAGGTTTATATTAGTACCGGAAATATTTTTAATCAGCAGTTAATTAAAGTACTGTTAGAGTTTAATGATGAAGATTTAACCATTGCCGAATCATTAGTAAAAGTAAAAAATAATTTTTCAAGTACTCAAAAATTTTTTATTTTTCATTTTGGTGATCCAGCAATGAAATTAGCAGTTCCAAAACCAAACATTCGAATTACAAAAATGAATGGTAAAGATGTCTCACAACCCTTAGATACTTTAAAAGCTTTGTCTAAAATTCGTTTTGAAGGCGTTGTTTTAAATGATTCCAATACGATATTAAATAATTTTAATGGCACACTTTCTACCACAGTTTTTGATAAACCGATAAACAAAACAACTTTAGATAACGATGGTTTTGGAATTAAAAATGAATTTGACTCGCAGGAAAGTAAAATATTTAGAGGGAGGTCTACTGTAGAAAATGGCATTTTTAAATTCGATTTTATCGTTCCAAAAGATATAAAAATAGCGTACGAAAAAGCAAAATTAAGTTTTTACGCAGAAAATGGTGAAATAGATAAAGCAGGTTATAATCTTGATGTAATAGTTGGTGGAGTTGATCAAAATGCTCCTGATGATACAGTAGGTCCAGAAATAACGCTCTACTTAAATGATGAATCTTTTATTGAAGGAGGCACTACAAATGCTTCCCCAAATTTGATTGCAGTCTTGTCAGATGCTAGCGGAATTAATACTTCAATAACTGCTGTAGATCATGATATTATTGCTGTTTTAGATGAAGACACAACGAATCCAATCATTTTAAATGATTTTTATCAAACCGAATTAAATGATTTTACAAACGGGAAAGTAGTCTACAGATTAAGAGATTTAGAGGTTGGTACTCATACTTTAAGAATAAAAGCATGGGATGCATACAATAACTCCTCAGAAGCTACGTTAAATTTCGTGGTTGTTAGTGACGCACTTTTAAATTTAGAAAACGTTTTAAATTATCCAAATCCTTTTATTAACTATACTGAATTTTGGTTTAATCATAACAAGCCTAATGAAAACTTAGAAGTACAAGTTCAAATTTTTACTGTTTCAGGGAAATTAGTAAAAACAATTAGCCAAAATATGATTACCACAGGGAACCTAGCAAGAAGCCTTACTTGGAATGGGTTAGATGATTTTGGAAATAGGATAGGGAAAGGGGTTTATATATACAAGTTAAGCGTGAAATCAGCGAGAAGTAATTTAATTTCAGAGAAGTATGAAAAATTAGTGATTCTTCAATAAAAGTTAGATATTTGTCAAATAAAATTAAAGTATAATCAGAATACAATATAATGAAAAAATTAGGAATATATTTTTTATTTTGTTTGCTTGTCAGTGTTAAAATACAAGCGCAACTAAACTCAATTACAACAGCTACACCATTTTTATTGATTACACCAGATGCAAGAGCAGGAGGTATGGGAGATATTGGAGTGGCAACATCTGCAGATGCTTTTTCTCTTTTTCATAATCCTGCAAAAATTGCATTTAGTAACCGACAGGTAAAGGTAGGGATAACCTATTCACCTTGGTTACGTAATTTAACAGATGATATTTTTGTTGGAAGTGGTTCTTACATTAGTAGATTTAGTGAAAACGCAGCTTGGGGAGCAGATTTTAAGTATTTTTCCTTAGGTCAAATAGATTTAACAACAGATGATGGGTCTCCAAACGGAATCATTAATCCGAATGAGCTGGTGTTTACAGGTTCTTATGCTTTAAAATTAAGTGAAACTTTTTCTGGGGGAATTTCTTTAAAATATATAAGATCTAACCTCGCATTTAATGGTGTCCCTGGAAATCAAATTCAGCCTATAAATTCTTTTGCGGTAGATATTTCTGGGTATTATCAATCTTTAGAAGAAAATTATGGAAACTTTAACGGACGATATAGAATCGGTTTTAACCTTGCAAATATTGGACCAAAAGTAAACTATACCTCAGATTCAAACAATGAAGACTTTATACCAACCAATTTGAAATTAGGAGGTGGTTTCGATTTTATATTAGATGATTATAATACGGTTTCTGCAAATTTTGAATTTACCAAATTATTAGTACCCACTCCACCAACGAGAGATCCTGCAAATGATGATATTATTCTAGAAGGGAAAGATGATAATATTGGATGGGTAAGTGGTATTTTTCAATCTTTTGGAGATGCTCCAGGAGGATTTAGCGAAGAAATAAAAGAATTTACTTATGCCCTAGGTGCAGAGTATCTATACAATAATGCATTTGCAATAAGGGGAGGATATTTTCATGAGAGTGAAGATAAAGGAAATAGAAAGTATTACACTTTAGGCGGTGGTTTTAAAACCAATGCTTTAAATATTGATTTGTCTTATTTAATTAATGCGTCCGATGTTAACAATCCGTTAGAGAATTCTTTGCGTTTTTCTTTGTCATTTGATTTAGGAGAAGTTTTTGACGATTATTAGTAACACTTTTATCTTAGTCTACTCCGTTGTATTTTCGGTCATATTTGAATTTAGTAGTATACTAATTTCATTATTTTAGTAAGATTTTAATAATTTATAACAATAGTAATCGTTGCACAAGACATCTAAACTCAGTTCAAAAAAGGTGATTTAAGCGTATTTTCAACAAAAATTTATGTTCAAATAAGTTTAAAATCTAAGTTTTCAATTCGCTTAAAAATGCTTATTTGGAGTA
>Ga0075468_10000540_pt1 | contig 15260 bp, 3 predicted proteins | sample DEB08_DNA_12_FD_77578 | JGI IMG/M metagenome (GOLD analysis project Ga0075468, IMG submission 77578) | Aqueous microbial communities from the Delaware River and Bay under freshwater to marine salinity gradient to study organic matter... | ecosystem: Environmental > Aquatic > Marine > Coastal ...
GGAGGTAAAGCTACAAATATGAAACAAGATATGGGACAAGACATTAATGTAGAAAGCGGTGAGCTTTTAATGAGTGCTGAAGGAGGACAGTTCCAAAGCATGAACCCTAAAGCTCCTATAAAAGAAGTTATGCCTGGTGTATCTTTAGTACAAGGAAATCAAAGTAATGATAATGTTCCTTTAAAACTACCTGATGGGGAAACAATGGTATTCTCTAAAAGATTAGGATATGCAGACAAAGGTTTAGAGCTTGTAAATCAATATAAAGAGTTAGAAAAGACTCCAGACTCAAATGATTTTATAGGACAACAAACTAAAAAGTTTCAGTTAAAAAGAATAAAAGATAAATTGCAGAAACTATTTAGAGAGCAGGAAAGGTCTAAATCTAAAAAGATAGCAAAGAAAACAGGTAACCCACAGATACCTGGAGCAGGATTAGGAGATTTATTTACTAAAGCAAAAGGCTTCCTTCAGTCTGATGGATTTAAACAGTTTGGAAATAAAGCATTAGAGTTTGCTAAAGATAATCCTGAAGCAATATATAATATGGGACAAGGATTGTTTGCTAAAGATATACCTCAAATAGATGCATCGCAATACATGACACAATTTGAGCCTGATCCATCTTTAACAAAAATAGATATGGGTGCACTTATGGCCCCTATTAGAAACCAAGTTGCTTCTTCACAATATAACATCCTTAGAGGCGGAGGTAGCCCTGCAGAAAAGATAGCAGCAAGTATGCAACTATCAGGAAAAGCAGGGTCTCAGTTAGCTGCACAAGAAGCTAAAGGACAAATGCTACAAAATCAATTAGGATTAAATATCTTTGAACGTCAAGCAGAGATTGATAGAAATAATAAAATGCTTGCATTAAGATTAGATATGATGAATGAGCAAAGAGGTGCTGCTAGAGATATGTTCTTTAAAGAAGCTGTTAGTGATATGGGTCAATATCAAACTAGTAAACGAGGAGAAGAGTTTATGGCAGATTTATATAACCAAAGATTTGGTACTCCAACTACTACAGGTGGAAATGCAGGAACAGGTACAGGATTTAACTTTAGCCTAGGTAATATGTCTCAACCATCTTTAGGTAATTTTGGTTTATTTGATAATTACCAAGGTTTAAATCAATAAAATTATGGATATAAAAAAATATCAAACAGGAGGATTATTATCTGGGCCTATACAGTCTAGAGATTATGTTCCTTTACCATACGCTCAAGCCTTTGAAATGTCTAGGCTAACTGAAGCTGACAGAGATGCTAAAGAGCAGAACCTACTTGGGATGTATAAAGGTTTTTATGATCAAGCAATGCTAGCTCCCCCTGGTTTACAAGATGAGGCGTTAGCAGAACTAAAACCTTACTTAGATAAAATAGACCAAGGATTAGCAGAAGCAGGTGGAGACCCTCTTAAATATCGTGGAGGTATGGATGTAATGAAATCTTTTTACGGTGACATGGCTAGTGGTAGGATAGGTTCTTTACAACGTGCTGGTTCTCAGTATGCTGCAGCTAAAAAAGAATATGACAATCTAAATGAGCTTTATATGAAAGGTAAAGGTGGCGTACCTGAAGCAAGAACTAACTTAAGTCTGCAGATAGCATTACAAGAAATGCAAAATGCTTATGACTCAGGACAACCTGCAACATTTTCTCCACCTAGCTTAATACCTGAAGTAGATATATTAGAAAAAACAGGAGATTGGTTATCCCAAAAAGAAGCTGATGGTTTTACTGATGCAGAGGGAAATAAAATAGAGCAGTTAACTGCAGAGACTTTACTCCCGATAGCTCAGAACTACATGCTAATGGATCCTGAAGTACGAGGAACTATAACTCAAGAAATAGATTTAAACATGCGTGCAGGAAACTTTCCTATGGAAAATGTAGACATGGATAAAATCTTGAGCGATAAAAAATACGCACAGTTATATAGAGATGCAATAACATCTATGCCTATAGAAGTACCTGAAGAACAAGCTCAAGCAGTCGCTTCTCAATCAGTGTATAGAGCTAAGTTATTAGATGACAGAATGAATAACTTTGCAGTAGCAGCTATACAACCTTTCTTACAAAGAGATGTTGAGATGAAAGAAAAAGATACAAAATTATCAGATATATTTGTAGGAGGATCTGGCTCACAAAGGCCTGTAGTTAGAGGTGAAGAAAATATTGCAAATATAAGAAGCGCTAAAGATAATTTACTAGATATACAAAGACAAAGAGATGCGTATGGTAAAGGAACTCCTCAATATAATGAACTAAATAAGCAAGTAACTTTTATAGAAAATGATATTGCATCTAGAGAGCAATCTCTTAAAACATATACAAAAGATTTAGTTACCACTAAATATGCCGAAGTAGGTAAAAAAGGTAATGAAAATGAATACGAAAGATTACTTGGAGGTTTAGACAAAGACGAAAGAAAAATTATTGATCTTTTATCTGTAGCAGATGAAAGTTTATTTGTTGGTACAACACCATTATCTGGTGCAACTAATATTCCTGTAGCTACAAGAGATGCTTTAAGAGAAATTGCTACAAATAATCCTGAGTTTGGAATAAACCCTAATGATATTACAGTTAGTAATGCAGTAGAGCTACAAGGAATTTCTAAAGAGCTTAGAGAAGAAGTTAAAAAGATTGAAACGGCTAAAGAGTATGAACAAAATATTAGAACTCTTAACCCAGACCCTGCTAAAGGAGATCAAGATGCTATTTTTAATCTTAGAAGACAAGTTACAGATGCTGTTATAAAAGATGCTATGAAATTTGTAGACCCTGCAACAGGGGCAGATTTACTTTCTATACTTGAATCTAATAGTGCATCTTTAACTTCAATAGTTAGAAAAGGTGGTATTGATACTCCAGGAGTAGAAGTAATGCCAACAGCTTCTTTTGTTAATGGTAAACAATTATATGCAGTAAGCTATCATAAAAATAAATGGAAAGAAGGTGAGCCTAGACAAAGTACTGTATATGTAACTGAAGCTAGTTATTCACCACAAGACCAAACAAACAGAGTAAATTACTTAGCAGAAAATTTACTAAATTCTACTAACCCTGCTAATCAACAGATGGGAGTAGAATTAATAGCAGATAACACTATAGGTGGCCCAATACAAAGAAGTGAAATAGAATATATAAATGCAGATCAAAGAGGAGAGCTTCCTGGTTATAACTATGCAGGAGAAGTTTCTTACGCAGACAGACCTGTATCAGGTGTACCTGGTGTAAGTACTGTAAGAAGAGTTAGCGTTGGAGGCGGACAATATGATTATTATATATTAGACGCTAACGGCGATGCTTATGTAAAAGGAGATAAATCAGGGCTACTTACAAGTAGATCAGTATTAGATTTGGGAAGACTTATAAATCAAGAATATGGCAAACGGTAATGACTTAACTGGGCCTACGCTAGGCGGTATTGAATTAACTCAACAACCTTTAGGGCAGGATATGTTACCTGAAAAAGTTACAGGGCCAAGTCTTGCAGATGTAAAAATGCCTGATGCTCCTGTGCTTAGTGGTATACCTGATATAGTAGAGTTTACTCCTGAACAATCTAGACAAAGAAATATTGCTAGAAAGTATGGTGTAGATCCTGGACCTGGTATTAATGTACAAGAAAGTGCGGCGATGCTACAGTCTAATCTTTCTAAGTGGACAAATGGTGTATTAAAAGGTGTTGGTACAGGACTAACAACTTTTGCAGAACCATTTGTTGATTTATTTGTAGGTACTCCCACTGCTATATCTACAGGTAAGTTTTCTGGATTCTATAATAACGAAGGATCAAAAGCTCTTGACGAGTTTAATGAATTCTTAAGACAAGAATTACCTAATTACTATACACAAGCAGAAAGAGATTATGGTTTCTGGAGATCTCTAGGTACTGCAAACTTTTGGGCTGACCAAGGTATGCAAGGACTAGGATTCTTAGCAGGTGCTATAGCTAGTGGTTATGCTGTTGGTGCTTCAGGCGCAATCAAAACGGGAGTTAGAGGTGCAGGTATGGGAGGCGTTAGAGCTTGGAGAAATCTTACAAACACATTCCGTGGACAACAGTTAGCAGGAGCTAAAACTGCAAAGAGTATTGATAATATAAAAAATATAATTGGGAGAGTAAACTACTCTGCTGAAGCAGCTAACATGTTTGGTGCAGGTTTAATATCTGCATTTGGTGAAGCTGGTATAGAAGCAAGAGAAACCCGTAGACGTTCGATAGCAACAATGCAAAATCTTAGGTCTACAGGAGATGAGCGCTACGCTAATATGAGTGATTTAGAAATACAAGAGCTTGCTGATACAGCAGGTAATATAGCTTTTGGTCTAAACACTGCAATTGTAGGCGCATCTAATGTATATCAATTTGGTAAACTATTTTCTAGAAGCTGGAAGTCTACGTCAAGTAAGTACATGGACGATATAACGCAAAAGAAAATGGTTGACGGAAAATTGCGTTATGGGGCAAAAGAAATGTCCGATAATTGGAAAAAGTACTACGGCGTAGTTAACTGGTTTAAACGTCCTGCAGCTGAAGCCTTTGAAGAATGGTCTCAAGCAGCTGTAAATGTAGCAGCTGAAGATTACTTTACTGATGTATACTCGTCAAATCCTATTGAGGATATGACAGATATGTTAGAAGGTGGTGTAGGTGTAATTGGATCTCTAATGAGAGGTTACATGGAGGCACCGCAAACTAAAGAAGGGCAACAAGCTATATTCTTAGGGGCCTTATTAGGTAAGTTAGGGGAAGCAGGTGCCGCAGTTAGAGAAGACGGTATGACATCAAGACAAGAGTGGCTTGATAAATACGAAAAATCTGTAGCGCTCTCAGAAAAACTTAACTTATTAGAACCTGAATCTAAATTGTATAGATTATTAAAATCTTACAATGAAGGAGCTATAGCTCAAGCAAAAATGGATAAAGCTTTAGAAGACGGTGATATATTTAAGTATAAAAACGCTGAAGCCCAAGCTGTATTTTCTTTAGTAGATGAGTTTATAAATGCGGGTAAAATAGAAGACCTAAAAGCATTTGTTAAAGACATAGGTGGATTATCTGAAGATGCTTTTAAAGAAGTGGTTGGATTAAATCCAGAAACTAAAGTTAAAAGTCCTGCTGAACAAGCACGTATAATAGAAGATAGAATTAAATTTATTGAGGATCAAAAACCTAAAGTAGATTTATTTGTTTCTACATTAAACAACGTAACAGATCAGGAAAAAATACTTATAGATGCTGGTATACGATACTACTCTTACATGATTGACGTTGCTGATAAAAGAGAGATAGAATTAAGCCAAGAGTTAGCAGACATTACTGATGGCTTAGTAAGCTGGCAAGCTCTACAAGGAATTAAAGGTAAGTCTGCAGAGTTAGCTAAAACGCTAACTGACATGAAAGATGCTTTTGAGTCTAGCGATAGTTACACAGATATGAAAGGGCAAGAAGCCTATTTAAAATTACAAGACTTAGCTAAACTTGCAGCACTAAAAGAAGAGCATTACAAACTTTTAAATGCGGTAACAGAAACAGAGACTTTATCTAAGATAGCAAGAGATATAAAAAAGAAAGAAAGAAAAGCTAAAGAAGATAAAAAGAAAGCAGAGGCAATTAAATCTGAAGTTGTTAAAGGACAAGAAGACGATGTAATTGAAGCTGTAGAAAATAGTGTTGAAACAAAAGCTAACGATAGAGTAAAACGTAGAGAACAGATAGGTACTAAACGACAAAGAAAATTAATGCGTCGTAAGCAGGCCTTAGAAGATCAGTTAGCTGTTACACCAGAAGAAGAGAAGGCTGCTATACAAGCAGCTATAGATGAAATAACACAAGCTATACAAGCAAAAGCAGAGACTGTTAAAGAACAAGTTGAGGCTGACATAGAAAAAACTTTTGAAGAAGCATTCCCTGAAACAAAAGAAACTAAAGAACAAGAAGACGAGCTGCAAAGATTAATAGAAGCAGAAGAGCGTGGTGTAGACTTAGAGACTACAGAAAATTTATTAATAGGTAATCTATTATCGTATCCTAACGCCACTGTAAGTGTTAGATTTAATGGTGAAGAAGGAATCTTGTTTAAAGAAGAGGATGGTACAGTTGTATTCCAAAATACAGAAGGACAGGAAACTGAAGTTGGTAAGTTCTTAGATGCACAAACTTTATCTGAAGTAGGTGTAGAAGCACTACAAGATCAAATAAGTCCTATAGCAATTAGTATTATTGCAGACGGTAGAACGTTTGAGATAGGAGGGCAATACTATAATAACTTATTTATAAATCCTCTATCTGCAATAGATCCGTTTGTATTTAGAATAGCACAAGAAGGATTTGAGCCGAAGAGAGTTACACTATTTGATTCAGACGGAAATAAAGTTACCTTTACAAACCCGTTCTTAGTACAAGAGTTGTCTAGATTGATAACTATGGTAGAGTTAGTTAAGCAAGAAGCTATTACAGAGATGCAAGAGTTCAATCCAGGACTAATAGAGTTTGAATTCCAAGGAGAGACGTACTATGTAGAAGATGTAATAGAGGATGACAAACCTAATGTTATAGTATATAACAAAAACTTAAATAGGTTACGTGCTCCTAAAAAAATAGCTCAAGTATTAAGAGCTAGAGATGTATTTATTGATAACTACATTCAAAATAAAATTAACGCTTATATAAACGAATATGAAGAAGACCTTTACGGAACGCAACCTGATGCGACTACTGAATCTAGATCTGAAGAAGAAGTTAAACGTGACGCCCAGGAAGCTTCAAGCGAACGTGTTAGCCCAAAAGATATTGGAGACGATACGCCTACGCCCGACAAGACGGACAAACAAGCTGCAGTAGAACCTACAGCTGAAGAAGTAAATAGATCACAAAGTATATTAAGTGAAAGCGAAGTAACTGTTTTGACTCAAGCAGAAATGGATGAGCTAGGAGTTAATACAGAAAATGATCCTAATGTATACCCTGATTCTCAGACAGCACCAGAAGCTGGAGCTCCTATAATTAATACAGAAGAAAGTAAAGACGCTGTAAACGATGTTGTAGAAGAGCAAGAGATACCTGATAATAGTACAGTAAGAACTAGTAATTTTGAATCAAATAAAAATGGTTCTAATGTATTAGGATATGAAGTAGTTGCTTTAAGTACTATACAATCTTTAGCATGGAAGTCCGCTAATCATCCTGACAATGACGGGATAGATGTTGATCAGATAGTAAAAGATTTAACTGATGTTTTAGAGAGCGGAATTGACCGTACAGGTACAGCGCTAGAGTTTAGTATAGACTTAAACGATCCGCAGCTTACTGACATAAGAGAGATGACTCCTATTCTTGCTAAACTTAAGAAAGGAATAAGACTTACAGAAGATGAGATAGCTAAAGTAGCTATGAGAGTTAGTATGAACATAGATGGTAAAAAAGTGTATGCATATATACATAGACTAGATTACGTAGACAATCATATAAAACCTGAAGAGCAGGAAGCCGCTAGAAAAATGTTAATGGCTGACAGAACTAAAATCTATGAAGATTTCTTAGCAGGCCGTAAAACTAAATCTACTATAAAAGAAATGACAGGTGGACATCTAGTTACTGAAAGAGGCGCTAAAACTTATATAGATAATCTACTTTCTTTTGATAAGAAACCTCTTTCTTTCTTTATAGCTGCAAACGGTGTATATATAGATGAAAATAATGAAAATGGATTCCGTGGAGAAGAGTATATTGCAAACACAGAGCAAGATGGCGCTGTTTTTACATCTATACTTATGGCAAACGGACAAAGATTTCCATTAAGACTCTTTGTAGAAAATTTATCAGAAGAAATTGCCTCTCTTATATATTCTATTTATGGAGAAGCGTTAACTTCGCACAACGGAAACATAAATAAAAACATGCCTATAAAATCTTTTAATAATCTAAAAGAAAGATCTAAAAATGTGGCTATAGTAGCAGAGTTTTTAAATATAGTAGAATCTACAATGGAATCCGCAGAAGTAGGTCCTACATATAAACAGATGTTAGACATGCTTATATTCCACGGTGCAAAAACAAAGAGTAAAGTATCTCCTACAATTGTATCTGGTAAAGGTAAGTTACGTTTAGGTGATGTAGAAATATCTACAAAAGATTATAGAGCTAGAAATAGAGAGATAATTGATTGGTTAAAATCAAACAAAAGACATCATGTATCTAAAAACTATATGAATTCTAAAACAGATGGTAACTATAACAAATGGTTAGTAAGTAATAGAATTGTATACACTGATGCTGCTCCTAGAGTAAGCGAGCCTCTTGGTTATAAAGATGGTATGGTGTTTATACAGCCTACACTGCGTTATGCACCTCTTAAGTCAGAGGCACCTGCAGTTGAAAAAGAATCTGTCAGCCCAAATCAGCTAATAAGAAAGCCTGTAAGTAAAGAAGAATATGATGAGGCTAAAAAAGAATATGATAGGCTTAATAAAAAAGAATCTCCAGACTTTTTAGAAATGGAGGAAATGATAAGACTTATGGACGTAATAAAGACCTTTCAAGAGGGGGTTGCTACACGTGAAAAAGAATCTCCTAAGCCGATTCAGCCTGAATCTAAACCATCACCTGGTCCTGGAGTTATGCGTTTGGAAGACTTACCTAAAGAGTTCCAAGCAGAGGCATCAGCTGCTTTAGCGGCGTTATCAGGAGGTGCAGCTTTTAATATAGATGCAGACTTAGGTCCTGCAGCACCATCTAAGAAATCAGATATAACAAAATCTCAAGATAAAAATAACTGTGAATAATGAGTTGTAAAGTTAGTATAGATAAATTATCAGCAAAAGCTCTAAACAATCCTTCACAGGATTCTTTATTGTATAAACAATTATTAAATATATCTGATAATAACGGAGAAGTAGCAGAGAGACTATATAACGTGTTAGACACACAAGAGTTTAAAGAATGGTTCCAAGGATCTGATTATTTAAACACAATTGGTGAGCCTGTACTAGCAGGAGAGTTTTATACAAATGCTAAAGGAGAAAGATGGTGGTCTAAAGCAATTAACAAGCAAGACGCAATTACTAAGTTTCCATTTGGATTAAATAGAGTTCCTGGGCTTACAGCTGCACAAGTAAATGATATTGCAAACTTCTCTTATGCATACATGTTACGATCTGCTGATAGTGTTGAAAATACAGATACTATAAAATTGTCTTCTATTGTAGGTATTATAAACTCGCTACACGGCATAGCAGCTGATACAAACGACATGGAAAGGTTTAATGTTCTTGAGATTCTAAAACAGGATATAAGAACAAAAGATTCTAAGTTTCTAAACCTTATACAAGATAGACTTAGAGCTGATGGCCTTGTCGAAGATGAGATTAGTGAAGAAGACAGAACTAGCCCTTTAAACTTAAAAGAAAAATACTTTACATCACCAAAAGACAGTGCATCTGTTAGTTTAAAGTTAATGATAAAGTCATTAATGGATACTAGTAAAACAGATAATACTTTAGGTAGACCTGTGCCTGCAAGTTATAGTGCTACATTTAACCTACTGCTTAGAGATCTTGCAGGAGTTGTACCTTATAATAATGGTGAGGGTGTAGTAGATGTATACAATGTATATATAGATAAGCTACGAGTTCTTTCTGTAGATTACCCATACTTAAGCCAACTAATTGCAAAACTAGAAAATGCAGACGAGCATGTAAAAACTAGATTTGTAAATGGGTTAGCGCTAGAGAAAATAAACTACACACAAACACTCTACGAGGGAGGCCTTAGACAAAAGATATACAAGTTAGGTATGCCTAGCGCACAACAAGGTTTTGAGTTAATAAGAGCTGAGTGGACAGAAAACTTTAAGAACAAAATGTTTACGTATAATAAAAACGCAAACATAATTCTTAACGAAGACTATGCCAAACAAGCAATAGTAAAATACAGAGCTCTACAAAAGAATGCACGAAAAGTATCTAAAACTAGTTTAGATAGTGTGCAAAAAGAGCTTAGAAATCTATTGAACTTTATTGGTATAGAACTATCTGATAAAGCTGTAAAAAAGTTTTATAATAGTAAAGAGTCTATATTTGAGGCTCTAGAGTCTACTCCTGGTAACCTTGGTTTTGTATTTAACGATAAAACTGCAGGTATACCGTCTTTAATAAAAAGATTTGGAGAACGCACTAAAGGCAGAAGAGATACAATAGAATTATCTGATCGAGATTTACCTATTAAAAATGAGCGAGCTGTACGTAAGCTTGCTATGGAAGAAGAAAGATTTAGACCAGAGTTTGTAGACAACAGTACTTTAGGCCCGCAGGGTGATATGTATTGGGGATTTGGAGATTACAGCTGGATGGCACAAGTGCTAGACACAATGAATGCAGAAAATAGTGATTATCTAGAACGTTTAGCTAAATTACCTTACAATATAAACTCTAAGTGGATAAACCAACTGCAGAATGGAGCAGAGGTAAATAGATCTGTGTTTATGCAGATGAAAGAAGATAATAGATACGAAGGTACTAAATACTTCCAACTGCAGGAACCTGATCAGCTAGCAGACAGAATTGCTAGAACTATGAATGGAGAGCATATTCTTATGACTCCAGGTAACTCCAGAACACTATACACACTGTCAGGATTTGAATACGAAAGCAGTGGAGTGAATGTTACATACAATCCTAAAACTAAACAATACGAGTTTGAGTATGTATTTGACAAAGAAGGTAAGAATAACGTTATTGAAACTTTTAGAGGATATATAGAAGACGAGTTTGCTTCTATGGATGTAGCGTATGAACAAGTGTTTAATAATAAGCTTGCAAAGAAAGATCAAGTAGTAAACTATCATTACGATAAAAATGGAAACGAACGAGATTCTGATGGTAAGCCTGCAGGTAATGCATTTAAACATACATTGTTTCCAGAACTTAGTTTTGGTGAAGCATATTCTCAAGGGTTTTACACACAAGATGGTAAACCTATATACAGCTCTGAGCTAATTGCAAACGAAAGAGTTACCGACTTAATTAAAATGCAATATGAAAAGTATGTAACTAGTCAAATAGAACAAGCTGTAGAATATAAAATAATAGACAGAACATTAGCAAACAGAGAGCTACCTACAAACTTACTTAAGACAGAAAGATTTGCAAAACTAGGTGATCTTGCTAATGGTAGAGTATTTACAGATTACGTGCTTTCTAATATTGTAGCAAACGTTGAGTCTACTAAATTATTTGTAGGAGACATCAAGTTTTACAAAAATCTAGATGACTTTGTAAAAAGAGCTAACCTGTATACAACTTCTGTAACTCAAATGAGATTTATAAAAGGTGAGGTACACTCTGAATATCTGCAAGCAACTGTAGATGACATATTCTCCCCGTCTAAGTATATACAAGACATAGAAGGATATGAGAATGTAGACCTTGCTGATGCAACTACCTGGATTACACCAGAGCTACAAAAGCAAAGAATGAAAGGGTTTGGTGAGTTTACTCCTGAAGTAGAAGCGGCGTATGATCGTATGATGAAAGGAGAAATGCAGGTTTCTGATATACTAAAGTTTACACCACGTAAAAGTGCAGCTAGAGGTACAGAAATAAAAAACGGTATGAATATACCTTACAGAGAAAAAACTGCGGAGGTAGTATTATGGCCTGGATTAGTTAGAGATGCGGGGCTTAAAACTTTGTACGACGCAATGCTGCAAGAAGAACAAGACTACAAAACAATGACAGGCGCTACACTAGGAATGTCTGTATCTGTAGAGTCTGCAATTAAAGTTGGTGCAGGTACAAAAACTAAGATAGATGATAATCAGGGTAACATAATAGAAGATGTTACATTAAATCCAATTGTAAGATCTCATTTATTGTACGGTAAACAACAAGAAACAAAAACAAAAGGAATAAAATCTACAACATTTGCTTCACAGCTGAAGTTAAATATTCTTGCAGATATTGATGACACAACTCTTATTGGAGATAGATCTGGTGTAGAGTGGAGAGAAGAAGTGGAAGCTAATGAAATCGCTATATCTAATTTAGGTAGAGAAGAATTCTTAACTAAATATGGTATAGATGAAAACTTTGATGTAGACGAAGAGACATTATATAAAGCACTTATAGATACATTATCTAGACAGTCATTTCCTGATACAGCACTTATAGAAGGATTAGAGAACGGGTTAAAGTTTGACGCCATATTCCAATCTAGAAAAAAGGTGATGAACTTGTTAGCCAATGAGCTTACCAACTCTACAGTAACTTATAGTACAAACGGGGCTAACATGGTTCAGATAAGTTCTTTTGGTTTGTTTCAAAAACCTGAAAGTATAACGGCTCTAACAGAAACTAATAAGTCTAGTATTAGATACCTAAAAGATGGTAAACTAAAACCGCCTAGAATAGAAAATGGTAAACTCATAATGGGAGATATATTTATACCATACTCTTACATAGAAAATATTCCAGGGCATGAAAAGATGTCTAGTGCTGAACTAAAAAGGCGTATAGGTAAAGATGTACTTACAGTAGTAGGTTATCGTATACCAAACCAATCTTTAGCATCTACTGATGCATTAGAAATTGCAGGTATCTTACCTAAAGAAGCTGGTGACACTGTAGTTGTATACGAAGAGATGACCGCAAAAACAGGGAGTGACTTCGATATTGATAAATTATTTATGCTTATACCTAATGTAGAGTATAATAAAGAAACACAAAAGCTAGAGTTAATAGATCCTAATGGCAAAACTAAAAAGTCTTTAGAAAACAAAAGAATTCTTTTATATAAAGAGTTGTTTGAAACAGTAGAACAGTATCCTAGAATAATAAAGTCTATTGACACACAAAAGTTAAAATCTAATGCGTACGAGCTAATAGAATTAGCACAAGAGCAAGATGACTTTGACGGGTTAAAACTATTCACAGGTGAATTCCAACAACAACTTAAAACAAGATTCTCTGCAGGTGCAGCTGGTGTAGGTGCTACAGCAAATAATACTATTGATAATGTGATGGGGCAATCAGCAAAGCTACATGTTCCATATATAGGAATGGGAAAATCTGCTACAATAGGTGACGAAGTTAGAACTATATTATATAGCACAGAAAGAGTAAATGGTGATCTTATATCTGAAGCCATGTCTGGTTACATGAACGCATTTGTGGATATAGAAAAAGACCCATATATTACTAAAATAAACTTTACAAAACCTGTAATGAACGTTGCATTTTTAATGTTGCGTGCAGGTATAGATCCTAAATTTATTAATGCATTTATTAAACAACCTAAAATTGTAGAGTATGCTAAACAAGCTGACTTAGGTAGATCTAAATTGTTAAATCCTAATAGATTTGTAAGCGAAGAGTCCGTGCTACAAAAGCTAGGTGCACAACCATCTATAGTAACACCTAACATGACGTTAGAGAATCTGTTAAATGAAATAAACCCTGATACAGATAACACAGAATTCTTACAAGACGAAGTTTTAAACTATTTTGCATTTCTACACCCAATAGGCGAAAAAGTATTTGCACAAAACTTAGCCTCTAAAGTACATACAGAAGGTACAGGACAAAATTTATTAGCTACAAAACTAATGATTGCAAGAATAGATGAAATATCTAGTGACCCTAATCAAGTTGTAGCTAATTTTGAAGCTAAGTTTAGAGAAGGTACAATGCTGGGAGCTTATTTAGAAAATGGCCCAGAGTTGTTTGAAGACGCATTTTCTGATAAATTCTTGTCAGGTAGATTTGATGCAGTTAACGGGCAAATAGAACAGCTGTTAGGAGATTATTGGAAGTTTGATTTTAGAACTAGAGAACGAATAGAAGACGCAATGTATTCTTATATGTATTCTACACATGACTTTACAGGATCTCTAGAGTCTTTAGTTTTTGATACAACAACTGCAAAATCTTTAATACCGCAGTTTTTAGATATGAAAACAAAACGTCCTGAAAGTATACTATTAAATGTTTTACTAAAACATAAATACAATAGAAATGCACCAGGTAACTACGCACTGCCTAGTCAAATATATATGGCTAACACCAAACATATGCCGCCTGACACAATTAAAGCTGCGCGAGCAGAATGGGAGGACATGCTAAACTCTGAAGACCAGGAAGTTAAAAAGTTTGCAAATGATCTTGTATCATACGCATACCACACATCAGGATTTAGAAGAGGTATACAAACTTTCCATCAACTAGTTCCTACTATTTGGAATGTAGAAAGTACATTTAATGATACTGTAGATTACTTAAACTTAACTGATGATATTTCTATAGGGCAAGGTCTAGAACAAATTGTACAGCATGAGCATACAAATAGATCTTTAGCTCCTAAAGCTAGAAATGTTAAATCAATTCAACCTGGTATAGAATTAAGTGAAGGATTTATATCTAAACAAACTAATCCTTATTTAACTAGAGTAGTGGGAGATCAGCTAGGGCTGTATAAACTATACGGTGGTAGAGTAACTTCTCAAGGAGGGCCTGTACAAAATGTATACGCTAGAATAGATACACTAGGATTTAAAGGTGAAGATGGTTTTAGAGTGGTAGAATATAAATTTGGGGAACCAAACGTAAAGAGTATCTTTGCAGATAATAAAGTAGAACTAAGCGAAGCTTTAAATGAAGTTATAAATGGTAATCTTTTAATTGGACAAGAATTCCAGGAGGCCATGCAAGCAGATAAAGCTAGTGAAATAAATAAATGTAAGTAATGAGTTGTACTATAAAAGAAGATTTAGTAGCAAAATATACCAAAGAATTTAATCCTGTAGAAGGAAAAGAAATTGCTGAGGGTATATACGAGTATATACACACGCCTGCATTTACTAGAGAGTTTGGTGACTTTACAAAAGGATTTACAAAAGACACTACTAAGCTTAAAGATGGTTATCCTACGATAGAAGCGATTGAAGATCATTTCAAAAGAAAAGGAATGACATCTAAAAAAACTCTACCAGCTGCTTACATAGATTATATTGACACATTTACTCCACAAAACGCTGAACAGCTTAGAAAGCTTTTATTACAGAAAACACAAATTGCTTATAACAACGTAGCTAAAGATGCTGCAGATCTTCAGGATAGTTTTGAGAAAGGTGTAATGATGAAAGCAAAGGACGATGTTAGACGTCGTGCTAAAGAAAGATTAAAGAATCAGTTAGAAAAGATACTAACTAGTTTAAAAGTAAAAAATACAGAAATAGGGCTTGCAGAATATGT
>Ga0075468_10000554_pt1 | contig 15114 bp, 5 predicted proteins | sample DEB08_DNA_12_FD_77578 | JGI IMG/M metagenome (GOLD analysis project Ga0075468, IMG submission 77578) | Aqueous microbial communities from the Delaware River and Bay under freshwater to marine salinity gradient to study organic matter... | ecosystem: Environmental > Aquatic > Marine > Coastal ...
TTGATCGATTTCTGAGGTTAAAGAACCGAAAGGAATGTCGGAAGTAACTTCTACTTCATAGGGTTTATAAAAAGTATATTGCCCATAAGAAAGAGAGCTCACCAAAATCAGTAGCAAAAATATTTTCTTCATAAGATCAATGATTTTTTGATTGGTATATCATGGTCTAAATCATAACCAAGATAGTTTTTCTTTCAAAAAAAATGAAACAATGACAATACTAATACGTTAAATAAATCCATCCATCAAAAATTGGAGTCCCATCCCCTAAATCAATTCGATAGTAATAAGAACCTACAGGAAGTAATTTTCCGTTTTTCTGATAAACACCACCCCAGTCATTTTGATAATTCTGCTTTTCAAAAACGCGTTGCCCATTTCTATCGTATACCGTTACTTTAGAAGCTGTGTATTGTTCAATATTAACTACTTTCCAGTAGTTTTCAAAACCGTTGGTGTTTGGGGTTAGTACTTCAGATATAAAAACCTCAGTATCGATAAAACCATCTCCATTTTTGTCTTGGTCAAAAGTATCAGGAATAAAATCTCCATCTTGATCAAGAGGTATACTGGAGGGATCTAGTGGGTCTGTTCCTAATTCGATTTCAATACTGTCGTTATACCCATCACCATCGTCATCTAAATCTGCAAGGTTTCCAATGCCATCACCATCAGTATCAAGAGTTTCATTTGGATTGTTTGGAAATATGTCTATGATATCATCGACACCGTCATTATCATCATCTAAGTCTGCATTGTCACCGGTGCCATCATTATCAAAATCAAATTGTTCTGATGCATTTAATGGAAATTCATCTAGAATTACAGTTACTTGATCGCTATTGGCTAAGTCAAAAACAAGTGTGATTTGAACATCAGAAACTCCATCACCGTCATCATCTGGATCGGTGTTGTTTCCAATCCCATCGCCATCTGTATCTAAACTTTCCGAACTGTCTAAAGGAAATGCATCTTCGTCATCTGGAATTCCATCACCATCATCATCCAAATCTTGATTATCTGGAAAGCCATCTTCGTCTGTATCGAATTGTTCTGTTGCATTCTGTGGGAATTCGTCTTCAGCATCACCAACTCCATCGCCATCAGTGTCGGTGTTCAAAGGATCTGTTCCTATCACTGACTCTTCTAAATCAGTAAGGCCGTCTCCATCGTCATCTAAATCATCTCCATCTCCAATTCCATCTCCATCAGTATCTACATTTTGATCTGGGTCCAAAGGGAATGCGTCATTACCGTCAGAAATTCCATCGTCATCCGTGTCTGGATCAAGAGGATCGGTTCCTATTTCACGTTCTTCTCCATCATCAAGGCCATCGTTATCTGTGTCCGAATCAAGTGGATTTGTACCCTCAGAATCTTCGGTTCCGTCGTCAACTCCATCGTCATCAGAATCTGAATCAAGTGGGTCAGTACCGTTGTCTATCTCTACAAGATCGTCAACTCCATCACCGTCATCGTCTAGGTCTGCATTATCTCCAATTGCGTCGCCATCAGTATCTATTCCTTCAGCTTCATCCAATGGGAAGGCATCTTGACCGTCTATGATTCCGTCATTATCCGTGTCTTGATTGAGTGGATCCGTTCCTATAGTCTCCTCTTGTAAATCTGTCAAACCATCAGCATCAGAATCAGCATCGAGTGGATCGGTTCCATTAGAAACTTCATCTGTATCATCAACGCCATCAGCATCATCGTCTAGGTCGGCATTGTTTCCAATACCATCATCGTCTGTATCAGTATCTTCTGATGGGTCCAGCGGTAAAGCATCCAAAGGGTCAATAACACCATCGTTGTCTGAGTCTGGGTCTAAAGGGTCTGTTCCATCTCTTACTTCATCTCCATCATTTAATCCATCGTCATCCGAATCAGCATCTAAAGGATCTGTTCCTGCATCGAATTCATCTCCATCACTCAAACCATCATCATCAGAGTCTGGATCAAGTGGATCTGTTCCGTCGAGAATTTCGTCGGCGTCTGAAATTCCATCACCATCATCATCCAAGTCGTCGTTGTTTCCAATACCATCGCCATCGGTATCTGAATCTTCAGAACCTTCAATAGGAAAAGCATCTGCGCCATCTAAAATCCCGTCATCATCTGTGTCAGGATCTAAAGGATCTGTTCCTGTGTCTATTTCTTCGCTATCATCCAGGCCGTCGTTGTCTGAATCTGGATCAAGAGGATCTGTCCCGTCTGTACTTTCGGTTCCATCATCAACCCCATCATCATCAGAGTCTGGATCAAGAGGATCTGTTCCATCACTAATTTCTTCTGCATCCAAAATCCCATCTGCATCGTCATCTGTGTCCGCATTATTTCCTATTCCATCTCCATCTGTATCAGTGTCTTCGGAAGGATCTAAAGGAAAAGTATCATCTTCATCCAAAACACCGTCATCATCTGTGTCTGAATCCAAAGGATCTGTGCCTAGTGAACCTTCCTCGCCATCTGTCAATCCGTCGTCGTCACTATCAGCGGCTAAAGGGTCTGTGCCGCCTGATATTTCATTTACATCGGATACACCATCTCCATCATCATCAGGATCCTCAGTGTCGCCAATTCCATCTCCATCAGTATCTGTATCTTCGGTTCCATCAAGCGGTAAATCATCATCACCATCTGAGATTCCATCATCGTCTGTGTCTGGATCTAAAGGATCGGTTCCTACAACTACTTCTTCGCCATCATCTAGGCCATCGTCATCTGAATCTGGATCCAAAGGATCCGTTCCATCAATTATTTCTTGCTCGTCATTTCTTAGATCATTATCATCATCTGGATCTGCATTATCTCCTATTCCATCCTCATCGGTATCGGTATCTTCGTTAGGGTCCAAAGGGAAGGCATCGTCTGGGTCTGGAATTCCGTCTCCATCCGTATCAGTATTCAGTGGGTTGGTACCTAGCGCATCTTCTTGTCCATCTGTTAAGCCGTCATCATCGCTATCCGAGTCTAAAGAGTCTGTTCCGTCGATTACTTCATCAGTGTCGAGTACTCCATCATTATCATCATCTGGGTCTACACTATCTGTTAAGCCATCTCCGTCAGTATCAGGATCTGGGTTTTCATATACATCCAAAACGGTTATGCTTACCGTTTGTGTATTTTGATTTGAAGCCTGATCCATCGCCTTGAGTATAACGACATAGACATTATCAGCATTTGCATCTTGTGGAGTTTCAAAATCTGGAGCAGATAAGAAAACCAGTTGATTGGTAAATGGGCTAGTTTGCGACGTAAAGTTATTTGCGCTAAAAAGGGCTGCATCTGCACCACCAATAATTGCGATTTGAGCCAATTCGCTTATTTCAATTTGGAGTGCAGCAGTTAAGTTTTCGTCTATACTTATCGTTGATGTATTTACAAAACTTGGCGCTGTTCGGTCTATTGTTATGGTAGACGAAACCGGAAATGCAACAGAAGAGGTGCTGTACACCGGTGATGGATTTCCCGTATTTATCAAAACGCTGGTCGCGGTATCTGAACCCGCAATTTCAATAGCAATTGCTCCTTCTGGATCAGAGGCTTGGACCGTAAAACTCGCGGTATAGGTTGAAGTATTTGTTCCGTTTTGAGTAAACGTTAATAGCTTGGGTGGAGTGAAGTTTGTAATTGTCGCGACAATACTTGAAGCATTTAACTCTTCAGAACTAATAACCGTATAACGAATAATATCACCATCTTTTGCATGGGTTGTACTCAAGGCATTGTCTGAGCTTATTGAAAAATTAAATGTAGGGTTTTCACCATCTATTTGAAGTGGATTTCCTGCTTGCAAAGAGGCCGCAGAAGCGACTGTGGGAAGGGTCAAGTCAACTTGATTTCCAGCAGCATCAGTTAGTGTAGCTCCGTTGTCATCAAGTGCTGTGGTACTCGTGTAATTCAATGGACTAGTAAGATCGCCCTCTTGTACTGTATACAAAAAACTAAGGGTTGATGACCCTGAGCCTGAAGCATACTGAGCCATTCGATCTACCATTCCTGTTTCCAATTCTAGGGTTGGAGTTGCCGTATTAACCAACACAATTTCATTAAATGTTATGCTGATTGGAATAAGGTCGCTGTTCGATGGGTTAGCATCATTGTCTGTGTATCGCCCAGCTGCTGCAGAAGTTCGGACAGATACAACAGTTGGGGCTGTTTTATCAAAATAGACCGCTGTCCCTGAGGTGACTGCTGAAATACCTATGTTGCTATTTCCATGCGTATCCGTTGTGTTTAAAGAGAAAGCTATAGGGCCTTCTGGATCAGAGGATTGCATGACATAACTATAAATAATCGTATTGGTCCCTAAAGTTGTAGTGGTTGAGGAGGTTCCTGAAGCAATACTTGATAAAGACGAGCTCAGAAGCGTTTCGTTTGTTGTGAATTTTACATAAACCGTATCTCCCACCTTTGCCAAGGTCGAAGAGGCATTATTTGAATACATTTCAACGGGTGAAATAAGGGGAGGAGTCGTATCGATAGTAAAAGTGATGCTGTCTGTATCTGAGTAAACATTCCCCAAAACGTCTGTTCCAGATACGGTAAAACTAATTGCGCCATCTGCATCCCCATATAAAGAAACGTCAAACAAATAAATCCAAATTGCTGAAGATGAAGTTCCGCTTAAAGCTGAATAGGTCGTGCCGTTAAAACTGAACGTAGGCGTTGAGGTCATCGCTTCAGAAAAAGTAGCCGTTACAGTTACTACATCTGTTGCACCAAGAAGATTATCACCATCCGTGTCTAGTAAAATAACCGTTGGAGGTGTGGTTTCAGTAACAAAAGTAAGGCTTACATTACTCGACAGGAGTTTGCCTTCTGCGGTATCCGTAGCAGTAACCGTAATGTAATAGGTGCCAGCAGAAAGTCCAGTCGTGTCCCAGTTGGTTGTAAAAAGCGTAGAAGAGGTCTGCGCCATGGTCACGTTACTCAGCGAAGCAATCGTAGGCGATGCCGTTATTATTACGGGTGAATTCATTGGAATCGTAAAACTCGCCGTAAGACTTATTTGTTCTAAATAATCAATGACTAAATCTCCATCTGTGATTAAGTATAATTCTGCTTGAGAAGGACAGGTTCCCCATTGAGGGTGGTTAGCAGAAATAAGTGGAGCGAGTCTAGAAAAATTACTAGGCTCAGAAGTAATATTAGTGACACACCATTTTGAAATATCTTGGTTGAAGGAACTAGCATCATTAAACATATCATCCATGTTTGTAGCGCTTGATGTATCCCATTCACCTATATCCTGATCAAAATCAGAAGCAGCTCTAAACATGAGAGACATATTCGTTACTTTAGAAGTATCCCAAGCACTAATATCCTGATTGAAATCAGAAGCTTGCGAAAACATATAGCTCATATTGGTCACATTAGAAGTGATCCAATTATTAATACTGTTACTCCCACCATTGTTAAAAGCATTGGCATCATAAAACATTTGGTTGATAACCGATACATTTGAAGTGTCCCAATCGCCAACCTCTTGATTGAAAAGAACTGCATGCTGAAACATACCATTCATTCTGGTCACATTAGTAGTGATCCAATTATTAATACTGTTACTCCCACCATTGTTAAAAGCACTTGCTTGAGAAAACATAAGGGACATTTCATTAACATTAGAGGTATCCCAGCTTCCTATATTTTGATCGAAAGAGCTTGCATTAGAAAACATCTGAGACATAACCGTTACATTTGAAGTGTCCCATGAGCTAATATCATCGTTAAATGTTGTTTTTGAATCAAATAAACCAGACATATCGGTTACTTGAGAGGTACAAACACAGGTCATGTCGTCCCCATTGGTAACTCTGGTGCGCAGCACAGTTTCATCCACAACGATATATGCTTTTCCATTTATAATTGCCGTTTCAGAAACATTAGCCGTAGGGCATTTTATCGTAACCCCATTGGTGTCTAGCCAGATTCTTCGCTGAACGTCTAAGGTTAAACTAGTAGTGTCTGAATAAGCCAAACCACCGGCGTCAAAACCAGCTACCGTGATGGTGTAGGTCCCCGTAGAAATTCCTGTTGTGTCCCAGGCATAATACCAAGTGGTTGAGGCGGTTTGTAAAGACAAATCTGCATTGCTTACAATTCCGGGAATACTAATCGTTGGTGTAGCCAGCATATCTTGGGAAAAAGTAGCTGTGATTGTCACCAGTTGCGTTAGGTTAACGATATTGTCGCTGTCAGATGAAGTTAATACAACTGTAGGAGGCTGATTGTATTTTATGGCATAGGAAGCCGAGGCTGTATTGCTTATCCCTCCAAGGTCCTCAAAGGTATTCGTTGCAATGGACACTTCCACCAATACATCGGTAGAGGTGGGTGAAACCGTCAAGGAGTAACTACTTCCACTTCCAGATAAACTTTCTAATGTACATCCGCTACACGCAAAATCGCTCAACACCAATGATGTAATATCTTCATTTGAACTAACCGTTAAGATAATTGGGTTCGTCGCTGTAGGTGATGTTAGTGATGAACTTATGGTTATCCTTGGAGGAGAAAAATCAAAAAAGGACCCTCTCGGTAAAGGGTATCCCTGGTTTACATTTGCATCGATGGTGAAATTATCCACGAAATGTGTGCCTCCCCAGCCGGTGGTATATGTGCTCTCATTTTTCATGTCCGCAGTTGATTTTCCTGTGGCCGCTTGTGAAGACGACTCTAAAGCGCGTTCATTATCAAAATAAGAAGTTACTCCAACAGCACTCCAAGGTTGTTCTACACTAGGGTCAACTTCTGCTACTCCAATTGTTGAGGAAGCAATAGAGGTGATTACATTATATTCAACAACATATCCTGCAAAGTCATCGAACTTTCCTACAAGTCCACCAACAGTATTTTCCCCTAAAATATCCCCCGAAACATAATTGTATTGTACAGTGAAATCGGTTGTCGTACCCTCTATTTCTCCTGCAATTCCTCCAACATAATCTGTCCCAGTTACATCCGCGAGAGAAGCCAATAGTCGTAGTGTTTTCCCCTGCCCTATATTATCAATTTTACCGGCTATTCCACCGGTGTAGTTTGCTCCTGTAATAGAAGAATTACCGTACACTATACTTAGCTCTAGCTCTTGGTCAGAACTATGTCGCCCTGTTATTCCTCCAACATAATTACTCGCACTACTGCTCCCGGTAACGTCTCCCTTAAACGAGGAGTCATAAACCGTAGAGGAACCCGACATATATCCAGCTACTCCACCTAAATATTCAGTACCCAGAGAAGACCCATCAATTGTTCCGGTTACCCTAACTTCATAAATCCTAAAGGAACCATTTGCTGCCCCTATTACTCCACCAACATTTATTCCTCCAGAGGTTTCGGTGAAATTAACATTCTCAAGGGTTAACTTAGCTACTTCCCCCGAACTGGCTTGGGAAATAAAGCCTAAGTTGTCCGAACTACGGCTAAGAGTTAGATTGGCTATTTTAAAATCTGAACCGTTGTAATCTCCTTTAAAGACTCCTCCTCCATTGGCAATGGGTAACCATCCATCATTTGTTCCATTGGCATTACAATCATTGGGGTCGTCGTATTTGTTCCCGTTACCATCATCATCCGAGTCGTCCCAAAATTGGGTCTTACTGGCATCAATATTTGCTGTTTGTTGAATGTATTTCTCCCAAGAAGAAGGGTTTTCGGAGATCCAAAGCAATTCGGATAAGTTTGAGATCAAATAACGGTCAGACCGAGTTCCAGTCCCTGTTGGAGTAGATGCTACTGTTGGACAAACAACCGGTAAAGAAAAGTTGCGCAAATAGGTTCTGGAATCTGAGGTCGCCATTTGTACACGAACAGTAAACACCTTATCTGGTGAAATATCTGCTACCCCAGCAGTATTGATGTTCAATGAAGTTCCATCGCTTCCAATAGCAAATTTATTGTTTTCTTGTTGTCCTGCTGGTAAAGAGAAATTTGCCATTGTTGACGCACTCGGATCCAAGATGGAAAGAACTCCAATGGTAGTTCCTGAGATCGAGGTATCGGTAACATTATATGAACTCAACGAAAGGTCAGTCCAAACACTCAAGTAAGGAAACCCATCATTTACCGCTGCATTATGGCTCCAAAAAGTTGGATCATTAAACCCTATTAGATCATTTAATGGATCTGCGGTCAACTCAGCGTTGGTCTTAGAACCAACATTTGACAAAACATGTGAAGCAGCATCTCGCTGGCCAAAAGAATCTTGACCTGGGTTTATTGTTTCATCATAATAAATATTTGTGTAAGTCGCTACTTTTGAACCAGATTGACCATCCCCAACTAAATAACCTAAATTAGTAGTGTTAACATTCTCAAAAGTAGCTGAAACATAAATATTTTTTATGTCGTAATTATTTGAGTTTGGTATCCCTTGAAAGTTAATTGTTCCTACCTTAGTGTATCCGGGTCCTTTTCCAATAATTTTACCTCTAAAATAACTATTCTCAATCCCGTATCCCCTGTTGCTGCCTATTAAACCTCCTATTAATTGAGAACCATTTGTGGGAGAAGAAATGGTTCCATTAAAATATGAACTCGTTAATTTAGACCCTCCAGCTGCAGCAACAGAACCTACAATACCGCCAATGTATGAACTCTGTTTTCCAGCAATAGTTATCGTTCCCTCGAAGAAAACTTCATTTAAATCAAAGCTGCGAGAAGAATTGCTCACTTTACCAATAATTCCGCCCACTTCGTGAAGTGAGGATGTTGTGTTTACTGTATAGTTTGCTTCCAAAAAACCAAGGCTCGAAATTCCCGCATTAGAAGCGCCACTTGTGTCAGCGACAAAACCAACATTATCGGAAGAATCGCGGTCAATTGTTAATCCGATAATACGGTAATATCCCCCATTATAATTTGCTTTAAAACTGCCACTTCCTCCGGTAGCTATGGGTAACCAACCATCATTATCTCCAGTAGCAGTTGCGTCGTTTGGATCATCATTATAATTGTTACCGTCACGATCGTCGTCATTATCGTCCCAATACTGGGTTTCAGAGGCATCAATATCTGCCGTTTGTTGTAAATAGACACCTTCAGCCCAATAGGTAGAATCTTCGGTGACTTTTAATAAATTGGCTAAGGAGCTGATTAGATAAGGATCTGATGAGGTTCCAGAGCCAGTGGGAGCCACTGCCGCTGTTTGCGCCTGACTTATCTTCCCCAAAAAAAAGAAGAGAAGCACTACAATATATTTAATCTCTCTAATCTTAACCATCTTTCCTTGGTGATTCTTCTTTTTCTTCTTTTTCAGTAAACTTAAAGCGCAACATCAACTCGTGGGTTGCTCCTTGGATTGCCGTTTTATTGTTCCGATTCATGAATTCATATCCATAACCCAACGTTACTCCTTTTATACTTTTAATTGAGAAAAAGAAAGCAAGGTTTTGATTATTTGAGAAACCTGAGCCAAGCGTAAATTGCTTTTGATAGGTCAATGCAACTGTTGTGGTTATTAAATCAGGACTATTTTGAATTGATCTAAAAACAACTACTGGTTCTAAAGAAAAGGAAGTGTTTAAATTATAGGTTGCGCCACCTGAAAAATAAAAATAAGGAACATCAGTTGCTTTAGTTTTTATGATTTCATTGTCTTGAAAACGTTTTCTACTAAAAAGACTAGGCACTCCTATTCCTAAAAAATATTGAGGTGTTTTCCATTGAATCCCTACTCCCAAAAGCGGCTTATAATAACCTGAAACGGGTGCTAGGGCAGGATTATAGTCCGATGTTAATCTTTGTAAACGATCAACGTTAATATTGTTAAAATATCCTCCCCCTTTAATTCCCAAAAACAGTGTTTGAGATTGTGATATTTTTACTTCATAATTATAATCAATAGTAAACGTGATTTTATCTTCAATAAAAACACGATCGTTTTGAGCAGTAAAACCGATGTAAACATTTTTCTTTTTTGGTAAAAAATATAATAGATAATTAGTTTTAGGAGCGCCATCCACACCACTCCACTGACTTCTACTATTAAGAGAAACAAAACTACCTTGTGTTCCAGTAAAAGCTGGATTATAAATACTCATATTAGATTGGCTGAAGATAATATGAGCCTCTTGAGCCTGAGCATTTAAGGTAAATAAAAAAAGTGTTGTTAAAAATGAACCCTTCAAATTATAATATAAATAATAGTGCAAAAAATAACGACAGAAACAATCTGTACATAGGTATACAAAGTTACAATAATTTTAAACTTGATAGAAAAAATAAATCCAATAAAAAAACTCATTAATGTATTTTATTGGGCTGGATTAAGTGACGCTATTTTTTAAAAACAATAGCAGAAGCACCTCCACCGCCATTACATATTGCAGCAGCACCAAGGCTCACGTTTTTATGCTTCATCGCATTCAGTAAAGTCACTACAATTCTAGCTCCTGAACACCCTAAAGGATGACCTAATGAAACTGCTCCCCCATGAACATTCACCAGTGTCGAATCCAATTCTAAAAGCTGCATATTAGCCAAACCAACAACAGAAAACGCTTCGTTGAATTCAAATAATTCCACTTCATCAAGAGATACATTTGCTTTAGCGAGTGCCTTGGGTAGGGCTTTAGCTGGCGCTGTAGTAAACCATTGAGGTTCTTGAGCTGCATCGGCATATCCTTCGATTGAAGCTAAAGGGGTCAACCCTAAGGTTTTTGCTTTCTCTTCAGACATTACAATTACGGCAGCTGCACCATCGTTGATGGTAGACGCATTTGCAGCTGTTACGGTTCCTTCTTTGGTAAAAGCTGGACGTAAATTGGGTATTTTATCTATGAGAACATTGGTGTATTCTTCGTCTTCAGTAATTTGTTTATCCTCACCTCTTCTTTGAGGAACAGATACTGGAACAATTTCGTTTTGCATCACACCACTTTCCCATGCTGCTGCACTTCTTCGGTACGATTCAATAGCAAAGGCGTCTTGATCTGCTCTAGATATGTGATGTTTCGTTGCTGTTGCATCTGCGTAAGTACCCATAGCCACCTGATCAAAGGCATCTACTAAGCCGTCTTTTTGCATAACATCTTCTAGTTGAGTTCCACCAAATTTCACTCCTGTTCGCATAGGGACAATATGTGGAGCAAGGCTCATGTTTTCCATACCTCCTGCAACAACAACCTCTGCATCGCCAAGAGCAATTGCTTGAGCTGCCATCATGATGGTTTTCATTCCCGAGGAACAAACTTTATTTACCGTTGTACAGGGCACAGTGTCGGGGATACCTGCAAATATTGCTGCTTGACGAGCAGGTGCTTGACCAACCCCGGCTTGCAAAACATTTCCCATATAAACTTCATCAACCTCAGTAGCATCCAACCCAATAGCCTCAAGAGCTCCCTGAATTGCAATGGCTCCCAACTTGGGAGCAGGCACCGTTGATAATCCGCCCATAAATTTTCCTAATGGGGTTCTTTTTGCAGAAACAATAACTGCTTTATGCCTTTTCATACGCTATTTTTTATTGTTGAATTTGTTCGCTATTGAAGCAAATATACTACCATATATAGAATGCACCAAGCTGGATATTGCTGAAGGAATTGCTGTTGCTGGGTTAATGAAGTTTTCCCGAGCCAGTACTGCACCCAAACCAGAATTTTGCATCCCCACTTCAATGGCTATGGTTCTACTAACCGCTTCGTTTTTGAAAATGATTTTAGACACAATATATCCCAGTAAAAAACCGAGTAAATGTAAAATCAAAATTGCACCAAGAAGCTGGATTCCTGAATTCAAGATGATTTCTTTACCCTGACCAATAATACTCGCTACTATTAGTGTGATTAATATCACCGCAATTGGCGGTGCAAAAGGAACAATTTTATGGGTTACTTTGGGTAAGAATCGATTGAGTATAACGCCCAGAGCAACTGGAAACAGCACAACTTTAAGCGTACTATAAAACAAACCCAATGCATCAACTTCCAAATAACTTCCAGACAAATAACTGGTCAACAAAGGGGTCATTATAATTGCTGCTAAAGTAGAAACTGTAGTCATAGTAACCGATAGAGCAACATTGGCCTTTGCCAAATACGCAATAACATTAGATGCTGTACCACCCGGACAGCTAGCAACTAAGATAAGACCAACTGCAAAAAAGGGAGGTAATTGAAAAAGAATTCCCAAAACCCAACCTAAAAAAGGCATGATGGTGAATTGTAATAGAATTCCACAAAGAACCCACTTAGGCGTTTTTATCACGTGTTTAAAATCACTCCACTGCAACGTAAGTCCCATACCCAACATAATGCCTCCCAAACCATAGGTAATCCACGGGCCTGAAAACCAAGTGAAGCTGGGAGGATGTATTAAGGCGATTAAAGCACAAGCTGTAACCAAAAAAGGAAAGGAGCGCGTAAAGAGTTCAATGAATTTCATAGTTTAATAAAGTTACTTTATTTCAAGTTAAAAAAATAGTTTTTCCTGTAAAGGAAGACTGCTAAAAATTTCGGTTTGTTGTAACAATTTGATACTTTGTGCTACTTATGCAGTATAAACTAAATCAATACACCATGAAAGAATATGCTTTTTACCTCATTTTAAGTCTGCTTTTTGTTAGCGTCCAGGCACAAGAAGTTTCTTTTACAGAATATGACATGGACAATGGCCTTCATGTGATTTTACATCAAGATAACGCAGCTCCAGTTGTAACCACTTCGGTTCTTTATCATGTAGGCGCAAAAGACGAATTAGCAGATCGTACGGGCTTTGCTCATTTCTTTGAACACTTGCTGTTTGAAGGAACAAAAAACATCGGTCGTGGCGAATGGTTCAGTATCGTTTCATCAAATGGTGGGAAGAATAATGCATACACCAACGACGACTACACATACTATTACGAGGTATTCCCGTCGAATAACCTAGAATTAGGTCTTTGGTTAGAATCGGAGCGTATGCTACATCCAATCATCAATAAAATTGGAGTTGACACTCAAAATGAAGTTGTGAAAGAAGAGAAAAGACTTCGAGTAGACAACAGTCCTTACGGAAAGTTTTTTGAGAATGTAAAGAAAAACCTCTTTGTAAAACATCCCTATAAACACACTACTATTGGAGAAATGGATCATTTGGATGCAGCTTCTCTAGAGGAGTTTTTGGCTTTTAACAAAAAATATTATGTGCCGAACAACGCTATTTTAGTTGTTGCTGGAGACATTCAAATCGATGCTACCAAAAAGATGATAGCTGATTACTTTGGTGCTATTCCAAAAGGAGCAGATGTTAATCGTGTTGCAGAAAAAGAGGATCCTATTACCGAAGCAATCGAAGCCAAGGCCTATGACTCCAACATACAAATTCCAGCTGTTGTAGCAGCTTATCGAATGCCTTCTATCAAAACACGAGACTCCAAAGTTTTGGACATGATCTCAACTTATTTGAGTGATGGAAATTCGTCAAAATTATACCGAAAAATGGTTGATGAAAAGAAAATGGCACTTCAGGTTGGAGCTTTTAACGTTAGTCAAGAAGATTACGGAATGTATCTTATTTTTGGTTTGCCACTAGGCGATACATCACTTGAAAGTATCATTACCGAAATTGATGAGGAAGTTGTGAAAATCCAAGAAGACTTAATTTCTGAAAAGGATTACCAAAAACTTCAAAATAAGTTCGAGACCAATTTTGTAGATTCTAACTCCTCTGTTGAAGGAATTGCAAACTCTTTAGCAGAGTATTATGCTTTTTATAGAGACACGAACTTAATCAACTCAGAAATTGAAATCTATCGATCCATCAGCCGAGAAGAAATTCAAGCAGTTGCCAAAAAGTATCTGAATCCAAACCAGCGTTTAGTTCTCGATTATTTACCAGAACCTACTAAATAATAAACCCTTCAGGAAATGAAAAAATTATACATTCTATATATCGCCCTTTTTAGCCTTTCTGGCGTTGCAGCTCAGATCGACCGAAGTGTTCAACCAAGCCCTGGACCTGCTCCAGAAATTCAGCTGGATGAACCTCAAAGTTTTACTTTAAAAAACGGAATGACCGTTTTGGTCGTTGAAAACCATAAACTACCTCGTGTTTCTGTTACAATGAACATCGATAACCCGCCAATATTCGAAGGAGACTTAGCCGGTGCAAATGATTTGTTAGGAAGTATGCTTGGTAAAGGTTCTACCAACATAGCAAAAAACGATTTTGAAGAAGAAGTCGATTTCATGGGCGCTTCTGTCAATTTTAGTGCTTCTGGAGCATCTGCTGCTTCTCTTTCGCGTTACTTTCCAAGAGTTTTAGAACTCATGGCAGATGCTGCACTCAACCCTAATTTTTTAAATGAAGAATTTGAAAAAGAAAAAGAGAAACTAATCGAAGGAATCAAATCTAACGAAAAAAATGTCTCTGTTACTGCTCGAAGAGTAGAGAATTTAATTACCTACGGAGCTAATCACCCCTATGGAGAATACACTAAAATTGAGACCGTTTCTAAACTCAATTTAGAGGATGTAAAAAAATACTACGCTTCTAACTACAATCCAAAAAATGCTTATTTAGTTATTATTGGTGATGTAGACTTTAAAACTGTTAAAAAACAAGCTTCTAAACTCTTTAAAGGATGGAAAGGTAAAGCTCCAAATGCTTATGCATTTGAGCCTGCGAAAAACAGTTCTGAATTAGAGGTTCATTTTACGGAGATGAGTAATGCTGTGCAATCGGAAGTTTCCGTTGGGTTTACAAATTCCATTAAAAAAACACATCCAGACTATTTCCCTATGCTTTTAGGAAATAGTATTCTAGGAGGTGGAGGAGAAGCACGTTTATTTTTAAATCTTAGAGAAGACAAAGGGTTTACTTATGGTTCTTATTCTAGGCTACAAACCAACAAATATACACGTGCACGCCTTCGTGCATTTGCTAGTGTTCGGAATGCAGTTACAGACAGTTCTGTAGTAGAGTTGGTTAAAGAGCTGGAGAAAATCAGAACAGAAGAGGTTACACAAAAAGAATTGGATAACGCCAAGGCCAAGTATGTTGGTGATTTTGTTTTGGCCCTAGAAAAACCACAAACCATTGCGCGCTATGCCTTAAGCATTCGTACAGAAAACCTTCCTGAAGATTTTTACAAAACCTATCTGCAAAAAATTAATGCAGTAACCGTTG
>Ga0075468_10000559_pt1 | contig 15092 bp, 4 predicted proteins | sample DEB08_DNA_12_FD_77578 | JGI IMG/M metagenome (GOLD analysis project Ga0075468, IMG submission 77578) | Aqueous microbial communities from the Delaware River and Bay under freshwater to marine salinity gradient to study organic matter... | ecosystem: Environmental > Aquatic > Marine > Coastal ...
TTATGAAGTTCCGTTCGCCAGAACCACATCATGCGGACAATTTTCTTATCCACCACTGTCAAATTTTTGACACTTTTTCTAAAAGGTACATCCTACAACCAGCTTTGTTTACTTATTCTTAACTTGTTATCTGTAAAGTGTGTCGATAAACGGCTGATCTACCAAGCTTCTAAGCATAGAGCTTTCTTTCAATATTTCTTTTTCCGCTAACTCTAGGTCATCAATAATTTCTTCTTTTTGAGAAGGAGATAATTCTGACTTAAGAATATTGTCTTTGTGGTTTCTTATTAATTTAAGCTGTTTCTCAATGTATCGTGCCTGAGAAGACATTCCAAGAAGAATTTCTCTTCCTTTTAAATATTTTTCATACTCGGCCATCCTTCCATCTTCGGCAAGTTTTCCTAATGTGTTCGCGGTTTTCTTTATTTCAGAGTTTAACTCGTAAAAATCTTCTTTTGCTCCTGAGTTGTGCGCTGTGTTAAAGAATCTTTTCATTAGCGGATACTCAAAAATTGGTCTACTAGGCATTTCAAGAGACTTATCCCCTGTGAGAGCAGGGGTTCTCATGACCGCATCAACAGCGCCTAAGACATAACTTCCAATTGTTCCTGTGTATCCTTTTATTATATGCTCTATCTTTAAGGGGTTTGTGTTAGTGTTTTTTCCTACAAATTTGGCAAGTTCGCTAGTTGTAATCCTTCCTGCCGCAAAGCCCTCTAGCTTATCATCAACCATGTAAGGAGGAACTACTGGCGCACCTGTAAAGGTATTTTTATTGTACATAACCTCAAACATAGGTTTAATAATTTGCGCCCCTAAAGGATTAATGCCTAAAGTTCCCGTAACCCCTCTCTTCAAAGACTCATACGCCTCTTTGCCTGTTGTTTTTTCAGACCCAACGCTTAAAATTCTTTCTGGAATAACTTTAAATATTAAACCAACTTCAAAAGGAATTGGAACTTTAAAGGGAACCCCCCAAGCTGTGGGGATCAGCCAGTAGTTATCTCTTGTATGCTCACTTGCTTCTTTGTATTGCTCATCATCGCTAAACTGTTGCCAGTACAGAGCGGTTAGTCCCGCCAGAAACGCTCCTCTCATTAAGAAGTTAATAGCTTGTCTTTTCTGAGCTACACCCTTAACTGCGCTGTAGTTTCCTTGAGCCGCTCTCCAAAAAACATCTAACCCTTGGAATCGTGCGTTTAAGAAAGGTATGGCGGCAGTCACTATTCTTACTGCTGAGTTGTTTCCCCTTCGCCCAAAGTTTATTATCTCTGACGCTTGCCATGCGGCTTCGGCTGAGTTTCCAGTTCTTTTAAGGACATCATCAAATACAGCTTTTCTTGTTGCCGCATCAGACTTGGTTGTTCCTTCACCAAGATAGTCCCACATTCTCTTAACAATATTTTTTGATGAGGCTCCTGATAAGCCCATTTTTTTTGATTCTTTTTTAAACTTTTCAAATACATTTTTATAGGCTAAATTGCTTAAGTCATAACCACCAACAACACCATAGCGAGATAACTCTTCCACACTTGATTTGTTAAAGTTTTTAACAGTGTCAATAACAGGGATAATGCTAGCCCCAGAGGTAACCGCTGTAGACAAGGTGTCCCTCATCAGGTTAACAATCATAAAACCGGGGTCTCTTGTTATTAACTCCCTAAGAGCAGTTGCAGGCGCACCAACTACGCTTGTAATCATGGATTCTGCACTAGAGATGCTTGAGCTTTCCATAGCCTGAAACATTAGCGGATCATCAATTGAGAAGCTTCTTTTCTTGCCATCAACCTTAAAGTTAATAACATTCGTTCCTTTCTCTCCTGCCTTAACTTCTCTAGCCAACCCAAGTGAGTTCAAGTCCCTTACTATTCGTTGTTGGGCGACATTCCTCATACCCATAGCTACTGCGGCATCTAAGTTTCTTACTATAGCCTCGAGAAGAGGGACTGTTACCGCTGACTCACTTCCTTTTAACTTTTTAAATGTAGAGGCACTTGTCATTCCTGAGAATATTCTTGGAATGTTATCTGCTGTGTCTGGGTCGTCCACTTGCCTGTAAAAAGGCACATAATCAGAATCTTTTAACCAAAGCTCTGAAGTCTCTGCATCTAAAACGCCAGTGTCTTGCAGGAATTGAACTGTATTTCTGTTGTAAGAATCCCACCTCTTGGCAAATTCTTTAATAATAGAGTTACCGTTTTCATCTACATATTTGTTTACTTCTGCCTCTAATACAGCCAAGCTGTTTTCGTCAGCAGGAGTCTTTAATCCTCTTTTCCTTTGTTCCACAGACCTTTTAGCGATCATATAAGCTTGTGCTAACTGCTCAAGGTTAACATTATATTGATTTCCGTCTGCGTGTAAGGCGTGAACAACCTCAATTAATCCCCTGTATTTCTTTCCTTCAAAAACAAAATCCTCAACCTGAGCGTGACCATTTTTATAGACAACAGACCCTTGCGTTAAAGCTGACGAGGTAACTGCTTTGTGTTTGTCTGCCATCATTGCCGCTTGAATAGCACCGACATCTGCAAATAAATCTTTAAACTGAGGTAACTTGTATATAGCTTCAAGCCTAGCCCACTTGTTGATCATGGCGGCTTTAGCTTTCGTGAAGAACTCACCTATTGAGCCAGTGTTAGTGACCTCTAGATAGGTAGTATTGGGTATTTGATCTGGGCTTTTGGTAACAAGCTTGTCTATTTCTTTTTGGGTTTCACTAGAATACTCAGGCTCATTTGCGCGAGAGTACATATTGTTGTCTTCAGTTGAAAGTTTTGCGCCCTTCTCAGGGTTTTGAGCAACATACTGAGCGCGAGGCTCTGCCTTTGAGCTGTATTTAGGTATAAACCCAGATGTAGAGGCTTCCTCTTGCTCCACGTTCTTCTCAACTACTTTATTTATCGCCTCTTCAGATATCTCAGGTATTGTGCTTTTAGGGACAAAGCCTTCAGATAGGCTGTCTTTTGCTTTTTCTTTAGATGATATTTTTTGCGTTTCAACTACAAGAGGGTCAAACACAGCAACAGTTGTACCCAGTTGAGGGTCGTTAACAAAGTAGCCGATATACTCAGAGTCTCTTATCTTTCTTTCGTATGAATTGTAATCTCTGTTTTGTTGTAGCTGAGTGCCTTTATAGAATCCTTCTGGGTCGGCGTTGTAATCATAAAGCAAGCTAGCATCAACTTCCGCAGTATACTTAAAGTTTCCTAGCCCCCACTCCTTCCCATACCTGTTCGGAACATTCGACTCGACACCAAAGTAGGTTCTTCCGATCCCTCCTGATTCGATCCTATTCCTCTCAGCCCTTGTATTTCGGCTAAGTCCATCGCCCCACTTGGAAGGGTCGCTTCGTTGGAATTCAGAGGTGGCGTAGTGAACGAGGTCGATTCTTCCGTTATCCTTGACTGCTCCCGCAAGCCCTGACGATGCATTTCTGATATTCTCTTCAAATCTTCTTTGTCTAGCATTTGCACTCACCCTATTTTCTTCTGAAGTCCATACTGGCATTAATCCAGTTTTCTGTTCTGCAAAGACTGTATCTTCAATCTTTGCGCCCTTATTGCTTTTCCCAGACGGCCCAAAGTTAACCCATGAATTTTGCCCCCTAGTTTCGGTAGTCATAGCCCTTCGCGCTAAAGGAGAGTACATTGCCGCGTGATTCTGCCAAGCGTTTTCTTCTCCAGTTGCCCTGAATGTAGTTCCAGATTTAACATGCCCGTAAAAATCATGCACTGCTCTGAACACATCATTAGCAAGCATAGGAACGCCATTTACATCTGTAAACTTAGTAGTTGCCAGAAGAGGATATTCTGAAACTATAAGGTCTGAGAAGTCCTGCCCTTCTGGGCCATAACCTTGCGAGGTAGGAAACACATAAAGATGGTTGTTTCTTTTAATGTCTTTTATTAAGTTTGACGGTAAGCCACCATAAGGGTCTTGCTCTCCCATCATCTCTACTTTAAGGCCTGTTCTAAGAAGGTACTCGTACTGGGAGAGAGTTTCATCCACTAACGCCTGATATGCAGAGGCAACTAAAGGATCATTGGGATTGTGCTCCATGATCTCATACTCTTCTGCAATTTCTGCCCCTCTTTCGGGGTTTGCTAACACATGTCTATCGGGAGGAAAGTATTCAAGTCCAAAATCTTGAGCGTAGGTACTTGCTGAATCTACAGCAGGACTGTATGGAGCAAACTGCAATACCGAGCTAGCAGGAACATCAGAGTCAGGAATTGTTCTGGATTCCAATATATCTGACTCAACAAAGTCTGATTGAGCCTGAGTGTCAGCTTCAGATATTGTGGCATCAACTCCTTCAAAATCTCCCTTTCGCTGTCCATCCTGCACTGGTACAGCCTCCCTCTCATCCCTCTGCGCTACAATAGGCCTTGCTTGTGATTGAGAATTAAAAGATGGCGTTTCAGTGGCCCTTTCTGTCTCTAAAAGAGTTCTTACTGGGCCTCTCTCTCTTACGCCTATTACTCCAGACTGAATGTCTTGTATGATGCTCTCAAACGAGTTGTAGCCAAATCCGTTAATTGAACTAACTAACTTGGTAAAAAAGTCTGATATTCTTTTTAATAGAGTTCTTGGCTTTCCTGTTATTATTTTTGGGTCTAATTTTGATTCTCTGACCATCTCAACAATAGCTTCTTCCATCTGAACTACAGGAGATTTATCGTAATACGCTTTTTTGGCCGCATCTAAAAAAGTTACCCCTTGGCGATTTTTTCTTTTGCTCGCTTGGCTTGATAATAACCTCCACTCGCTTTCAGTCCATAAATCGAGCTGTCTCATTCCGTGAATTATTTCATGATCCAGAATTTCTATGAATGCGGACTCTAGCTGTGCAGGACTCATATCTTTTGATCCGCGAACTGCATCTACAGCTAAAAACACCGCGTTAATGTCGGGAGAGTAAAATCCCTCCATAACATAACCGTTTCTTTCTTTGATTTTTTCTGGAGAGTTTAAGTTCTCATCATTTCTTTTTGCTCCCATAAGAGGCTTGCCATCAGAGTCAAACATTCTCTCATTGTTTTTATCTAACTGTTGAGCTTGCCTTACTCCAAACACAAGTTGATTTTCTTTGTTTCTGGAAACATAACGCAAAGAGTGGTTAACGCTAAGACCAACATCAGAAAGCCCTTGTGAATTCATGCGCTGTCTTAAAATAGCTGTTAACTTGTTAAGATTAACTTTAGGTTCTTGATAAACAACTAAACCCTGCCCTTGAGGAATGGCATCAACAGGATCAAGTTTAGGCATATTTTTAATAGGTTCTAAATGAACCTTTAAATCTTTAGCTAAAACTTCTGCAATTTTTAATGCTTGAGGGTCAAGTCTAAAGTCTAGCCCTATGGCCTGAGCAATGCCCTCAAGGTTAGTGGTATCGTTGTCATTCTGCTTAACAAACTCTAATGCCGCACCAAACTGATCAGATGTGTACCTATTGTGTTTAAACAAAGGTATCTTGGTTGGCACATCAAAACGCGGCAATGACCTGATACCAGAAACTAAGGCCTTTAGCTCGCCTTGGTTCATGTCTGATATTCTTCTGTTACCTGTCGCCTTAACGCCAGTAAAGTTTTCAGCTAAGGCTCTAATTTCAGGAGAGCCTACATCATTTGTTATATTGTTTTTCTTTAGCGCATCAGCAACAACACTTAGCCTTGCATCTTTATCTCCTTTTTCTAATACAGAGTCAGAGTGTACAAATATTTTTTCTTTTTCATTAACTTGTTTAGCATAAGCCCTAGCTTCACCAATGTTTTTAAATTTAATATTTCTACGTCTTCCGCCAACTTTGTCTAACTGCGCTAAAGCTTCTGCTTTTGTAGGAGGTCTCTCGGTTATCGTGTCTCCGTTACCAGATACTAAAACAAACTCATCTTTTTTCTTTTTGTTTTTTCGAGCAACTGCTTTGTATATAGCGTTTTCAAGAGTTTCTGGAGGTCGAATTAATCGGCTAAACTTATCTTTTAATACAGACTTGGCTTCGGCAGGGGTAAACGTGTTAGTTTCAGGCAATCCTTTAGCAATACGCTTGGCATTAAGCTTTTGAGATGCTGTCATTTTTCTTTGAGATACGCCCTGCATAACCAAATCTTTTGCTGAGGCGTTTTCTTGGAATTGAGGAGCGATAGTTCCTGCCGCAGAATCTATTGCACTAGCAGTGAAGGTTGATTCATCTGGGTGGAGGATTGTGTCACCGTAGGTAACAAGCGTACTCTTAACTTCGGGAGAGTAGCTTTCTGTTGAGTTGTTAATAACTTGAGTAACTGAGTTATTAACTTGAGAATCAATAATTTTTTCGTTAAGTCTTCCTGCTATTAAAGAAGCTTCTTCAAATGATTGCACATCCCTGCCAAAAGGCGTTTTATTTCCGTTAGGCGTTATGTGGACAACTTGGTTTGCGCCTAAAGACTGCTCACCACTTGCAAGCTCAGATGCCTTTAATGACTCTATCTCTGCGCTTAGGCGTCTTAAGTCGCTTTCACCTTGGTTTTGCCTTCTTGCATTTTGTAGCTCAAGTGATTTTTTTGCGCTAGGTAGCATGTCTACTTGAAAAGACCCTGCTGTAGGGAATGATTTTCCTAACACCCTGTATATATGATTGGCATAATCTTTAGGGGGATTAGGTTTTGATTGAGGTTGGAATTTTTCTGAGGGAGGAGCAAGCTCCTGCGCTGAGATAGCAGGGTTGGGAACTCCGTCTTTAGAAATAATTTTTTCTTGAGTGGTTCCGTCAGCGTTAATATCAACAACATAACGAGTCTCTACGATTTTTCCTTTAACATTCCGCCTGCGAACTTTTTCTTCTGCTTGATAAGTTTCTACGTTGTTAGGATCAGTTGCATCAGTTACCTGAAGGTATCTGCCTGCCCTTCTTAGTTTTTTAGTTATTTGTTCAGGGGTAGGAGGGTCTATCTGACTTGGATCAACAGTTGCTTGGCTTGGCTGAAAATCTAATCCTTGCTCTTCTTGCGCTCTTTGTTCTGCACCTTGAGCCTCTTCGGCTTGAAATTTAGATACAGCCTCTTCACCAAGAGCAACGCGCTCATCTCTTTTAACTCTTAACTCACCTTCACGATCCTGTTCTGCTTTAGTGGAATATTTGTTTCTTTTTCCGACCATACTGTTAAGAAGTAAGTCGGTGGCAAAACCTGTTGCCCCTCCAATCGTAAACTCATCTGATGTAACTAGGTTGTATAATGAGTCGTCAACTGCAAGATTTTCGTTATATATACCTCGCTCAACTGCATTTTGAAGAATTTCTGAAGTAGTTTCTTGAACTGCTTCCTCTAGGCCAGATCTTGAGGCTGACTTTAGGTTTTGCTTTATAGCGTCAACAAAATTTGTAGGAGCAGATTTAGGTATCCGCCTAAGCATAGAAGATATTTGAAATCGATCTAACTGCCCAATTACAGCGCCAAGTCCGACAGCAAGGTCTTCTTCTTCTTGAGAAACTTCTTCGCCTAATGCTCTCTGCTGTCTAACCCCCTCTACTTGTCTAGAAGTGTTAAGACCTCCCGTTAATGCAATTTCAGAAGCTTTTTTAGCTTTACTAACCGCGCCTAATCCTTTTCCTGTCGCGCCTGCAAGTTTAGCGGCTCCCGCAGGGGTTAAGAATGAGGCCATAGTTCCAAGTGCGCCTCCAAACTTTGTAAACCACTCATCCTGATAAGCTACATCGCCACCTAAAAAACTAGCGTCAAGGGACTTTCTCCCTTCTCTTGCAAGACGAACAAGCTCGTTGTCATCCCCACTATCTATTAAGTCATCAAAACCAAGAGTATTAGCACCTGCATCAGCAAGTTCTGCTAAACCTTCTCCTGTACTTAAAAATGCGCCTGCAAATTCACGGGGAATACTTTTAGCAAACTCAACTACAGAACCACCAAGAGTGCGCTCATCGGCATAAGTATCAACTCCCACTTGACGATAAAAATCATCTATTGGAATATCAGAATAAAATTTATTGTGAAAACCATCTGCAAGTTCTTTGTCAGTCAGGTCTTCGTATTGAGGGTACTTGTCCCTTATTTCCGACATTAAAGCCATTTGCTTATGTTTTCCTTAACCCAAGAGGGTCTTCGTTAAGACTTTCAGACTCACTGCCACCGCGCCTCATGTCTGACCCTGTTGCCGATTGAGTAAGAACTCTTAATTCTTCTTGGAAAATAGTGTCATAAAGCTGATCTTTTTCAGCCTGTGACATTTTTGCAAATTTTGCTAGATTCAAAGGTGCGGTAGCCTGTGCGGTATATTTTTTTAGAGCTGAAGTGCCTGCATCTCTTCTTATCCTTGACTGTCTATCAAGCCTTGAATCACTTAACTTATCAGCGTAATATTTTCTTTGTATCTCTCTGTCTAGTTGCTTATCTGACCTGTCCCTAGCACTCTCCATCACTCCACTAGCGGCAACGCCTGCATTAGATAGGCCTTCTGCTAGGTCTCCCTTAGCAATGCCTGCTCCTAGCTGTATCATAGCCATAGCGAAAGCTTCTTTCTTGGTTGCATCAAGATCAAGCTCAAACGCATTATTAAGTAAATTTACCGCTTTATTAGAGTTATTAACACCTTTGTCACCGCTTCCTTCAAAGGTTGCTCCATCGGAAATCACAGTGTCGGAAACAACATTCTCTTGAAGCTGACTGTTAGCTACATTAATCAGGTCTTCTGCACTTTCTCTTTTTTGCTTGTATCTATTTGCGGCATCTAAATTTCTTTTCCCAAGATTTTCTAAATAGGCATTTTGCTCTTCTGCAATGCTAGAATCAGAGCTGTTAATTGGGAAAATTCCTTGCGAGGCATCTAGTCCTGAGTTAAGGCTATAGGGGCTAATATCCTCTCGCTCTCTTTCAACTTCATCCGCACCTCCGGATAAATAATTAAACCCTCGATTTATGCTTGAACCTGATGAAGATTTTACATCTTGGAATTGATCTGACAAAAATGACCCCAAGTCTGAAAGATTACTACCTATTACCCTTTTAGCCCTTGAAGGAAACTCACGGCTAGAGCCGTCAAACATTGCTCCAAAACTGGACGGGTCATATTTAAAATCTTCTCGATCTTGAAGGGACGCAAGCTTTACTCCTGTTCCCTTAAAACCTTGAGGAGCGTCCCTACCAATTTCTTCAAGTGTCCTTATTTTTGGTAAGTTAACATTAACAGGGTTGCTTATCGCTTCTTTTTCTTTTGCGGTTGAATCATCTAGCGTAGCAAGAAGATTCTCTGCTCTTGCCGCGTCTTCCCTAAAGGCATTTGCAAACTGATCAAGACTGTCTATAGATGGCGTGTTAGGCGCATAAGGCCTTTGACCGTCAGGAGTAGTAGTCATCACTCCATCAAGCATTAGCGTACTCTGAGGCGTAATGTTTTCAACCATTGGAGGCAATGGCATTCTATTGTCCATAGTATCAAGCATTGACTGATCAAAGCTTACTGGATCAGGCGTTGGTTGTAAGCTATTTAATACAGCATCAATCTCAGGGGAATTGTTGAACATAGAGGATATATAACTAAAGTCACTAGGATCAACTGAGCTTAAGCCTTGAAGAACTTGATCTTTTGATCCACTAAGAAAAGGATACTTCTGAGACATCATCTGAGCATCCATTTGCGCCATATCATGTGGAGTCATGCCGCCATCTTGCATACGAACAACACCGCCACTTGCATACTTACGCATAAATGGAGTCATACCGCCACCACGCATAGGCATGGGCTGACCTTGCTGTTGCTGACCCTGCGGCTGTTGAGGCTGAACAGATGCAATCCCTTCTTGAGTTATTTGATCTGCCACAGTGCCTTGAGGCTGTTGTTGGTTAGGGTCTTGATATTTTTTACGCATGTCAGTTCTGCGTTGAATCTCAGAAACAACTAAAAACTGAGGAACCTGACCGCTAGGCTTTTTAGCTTCTTCTTGCAACGCTTGATCTGGGAGTCCTTTGATGATGTCTTCTTGCTGAAGTATATTCATTAGCTTATCACTAACCTCTTAAATTAAATTAACCGCCCATTGCGTTGTACAATCCTACGCCACCAATTCCTGCGCCAAGCATTTGTTGATAGCTACTTGGCCCTGCCCCATAAGACTGGGTTGTTGATCCGGGAGTAATTGGAACTCCTTGTAACATGTTACTAAGAAGACCAAGTTGTTCTCTGCCAAATGCTTGTTGACGTAAGAAATCTTGATAGCCCATGTCCAAACTTTTCTGATCCATGCCTCTAATGTTTTGTCCTGCCGCCTGAAGATTACGCAATCGCTCAATTTCCATTCGCTGTTGCTGACCTCCAAATCCGCCCAACATTTCAGCCGACCTTAACATCTGATCTCTGTTTGCTCTATTTTCAGCAAGGCCCTGCATTCCAAGGTTTGCTCTATTAAGCATGTTTTGGTTATTAGTGTCTCTTGCTTGCATTCTAGCAGTGTTCTGAGCTTGATTAACGCGCTCTTGAATCTCTTGAGCCGATAGGCCAAGTCTTGCGCCTTCTTGCTCTGCTCTCTGTTGTGCTTCAAATACGGCCCTCTCTTCTTGCTGTTGAGCCATTCTAAGTTGTTCGTTCTGACCGAACTGAGCTTGACCAAACCGCTCCTGAGCCTGACGAGCCGCATCTTCTTGTTGTTGAGCATTAAGACCCAATGAGGCGGCCTGTTGTCTAGCTTGCTCGCCTGCTTGGAACGCTTGAACATCCATCTGCTGTTGAGACTGTCTAAACCCTTCTGTTTGAGAGAATGCTGACTGCCTAAACTGCTCTGATGCTTGCCTAGAGGCATCCTCTTGTTGTTGGGCATTCATACCCATTTCAGCGGCTCTTTGGCGAGCCTGCTCTCCTGCATTAAACGCTTGTTGCTCCATTTGTTCTTGCTGAATCTGTCCTTGCTGAGTCTGCCCGAACGCACCCTGCCTGTATTGCTCTTGAGCTTGTCTTGCCGCATCTTCAGCTTGTTGGGCGTTCATACCCATAGATGCCGCTTGCTGACGAGCCGCTTCGCCTGCATTAAATGCCGCTTGTTGGAGTTGCTCTTGCTGTATTCGGCCTTGTTGGTTCTGAGCCGATGCTGATTGACTAAACTGCTCTGTAGCTTGACGAGAAGCATCTTCCTGCTGTTGAGCCGTCATACCTAAGTTAGCGGCTTCCTGTCTTGCTTTTTCTCCCGCTTCAAAAGAACCAATAGCCATTTGTTGTTGAGCCTGTCTAGCTTGCTCTGTTGTCCCAAACGCTGACTGGCGTAATCTTTCTGCTTCTTGACTTGAGGAGTCAGCGGCTACACCTTGCTGTAAACCCATCTGAGATGCTTGCAACCTTGCGGCACGATCAGCTTCAAACGCTTGCTGTGCTTGAGCAAAGCTTGCTTGATCGCCTCTAGACTGAATATCTCCTAGCTGTTGCTGAAGATTTCTATCTTGTTCGGCAAGCATTATGGCTTCTCTATAACCGCCTAGCCCTCCAGACTGAGCGGCTTTTGCGCCAATGCCTGCTTCTTGAACATCAGCCGCTCGTTGCACTTCTCTTTTTTCAATGTCTGTAACAAGTTGCTGATAAGGATTCATGTAATCTTCTATCGCACCTTGATCAGCAAGTGTGCCTGCTTCAAAGGCAGGGCCAACATCAGGCATTCCTTGATACTGGCTCTCTAGCTCCCTAGCAGAGTAATCTTGACCTAGCTCTCTTGCTACATATCCCGGATCAAACGTACTAGGGCCATACTTAGATAATATGTCTTGATTTACAAATTGAGAATCTCTAGTTCTTGCATCATAACCGGGATCAAATCCGCCTGCTTGATAACCTGAATTAGAATCTTGAGCCTGAAACCTAGAGTCTCTTAACCCTGCTTCATATCCCGGATCAAACGTACTAGCGTCAAATTCGCTCTGCAAGTTTCCTGCTTGATAGCCCTGACCTATATCTCCTGCTTGATAGCCCGGATCAAAGGTTCCTGCCTCATAGTCCATATTCCTTTGGCCTGCTTGATAATCTTGACCAAGGTTTCCTGCATCGTAGCCTGAGTCTATATCCCCTGCAAAGTAGCCAGAGTATTGCCTGTTAGGATTGTATTGATTGTAAATTTCTTGAGACTTGTTTGGATCTTCAAAACCAACTTGTGACGCAATGTAAGATGCTTGGTTAAACTGCTCAGGATTGCCTGCCATAGCCATATCGGCCATACCCTGCATTCCCATGTTTTCGTATTGATTAAAATCAGCTATGCGCTGTCCGGGATATGCTTCATAGCCCCTTTCGCTTTCATATGTTGCTCGACCTAAAAGGTTTTCATAAAACGGTCTTGCATATTCTGGAAGGTTAGTCGTTGTAGACGTAACTTGTTGCGGCTGATTACTTGATCCTCCACCTTTACTCATTGTTCAATCCTCTTCTCGTACACTGCATAAGATTGCTTAAAGTCGTCTTGACTAAGCCATTTCCAAAATCCTTGCCTTGCAGTTGCCTCTATTCCGTGACAACCTGACTCTTTGGCAAACTCATTAAACCTTTCTAACATTTCCCAAACCCAATCGTTAAACCTACCGCCGCCTAAAAACTGAATTGCAAGCATGGATTTGTTTGGGTAATTAATTATTTCAGTCGTTCCTACACCATCAATGTTTTTTTCTTCATCAAAAGCAAGCCATAGCTGTTGTTGCCCATTTGCAATAACATTAAACAAAACGTCCATAGTCCAACGTCCATTAGACCGTATTACTGCTTTTTGCAGTTGCTCTTCAACATCAGGCCAAAGAGCATTAAGGTAAGTTGTTGGCGCTATAGTTATAGTGTGAGTTATTTTTCTAGGAGCGTTTTTGTTTTTAACTCTAGGCTCTCTAGATAAATCTTTTACAACGGGCTTTTCTTTTTTAGCTGTGTTTTTCATGCAGGCAAAACTCCTCCAGAATTCATTGGCGCAGGTTGTTGGGTTGTTCCGGTTCTGGTCTGCCTTACTCTATCAAGCATTCCATCTAACTCCGCAACTCCACCATCAGTGCTACCATCTCCTAAACCGGACACAACATCCGCAGGTACTATGTACTCTCCGGGACTTACTGCTACTGGTTGTTCTGAGCCAATCATACCATCAACCATATCATCCATGCCTCCTCCTTGTCCTTTAATTACGCCCTCTGTTTGAGCGTTAGGAACAACCGATTGGAGAGCCTGTTGTCTTAGCATCTCAAACGCTTCCTGACCAAACTCGCTGATAAACTGATTGATAATAATATCAGCTTGCTCTTGCGGTAATTGGCCTAAAACAGCAGATATAGTTTGCTCTATCAACTGCGTTTCAGGAGATGCGCTAGGGGTAGCTCCTCCCTCTTGAAAAGAGTAAGTAGGAGGGCCTGCTTGAGACTGCTGAGGTTGCGTTATCATTGACTGAACAGCCTCTAGGCCGAAAAGCTCAATAGCTAACATTAGTTTTTGTGCAAGCTCAGGAGGAAGTTGCTCAATAGTCATTCCTTGTGACAAGGCCTGTGCTACTTGGCCTGCTACTTGCATAGCTTCATCTTGGCCCATTTGACCGTCTTGATTCATGTTTAGAACAGGGTTAGATACAGGGGGCATTGCTTCTGCGGTAGCTTGCTGAATTAACGGATCGCCAGAAAGAGATGGGTTATTAAACTCTGGAGCCATTTCTTGTTGTGGTATTTCAGCTATTCCGCCGCCCTGTAAGTTTACAACTCCTCCTGCAAAACGCATTTTTCTCATTGGCCCTTTTAGTTTAGGCATAGGCGTAGGTATGGTTTTAGGCCCCCTAGTATCGTATATAGGAACAATAGGGTCTGGCGACCCAATAGCATCAATTGCTGTCTTTGCATCAACAACTTCTGTCGGAGGCGCTGACCTTTTGCCGCCTCGAACATTGCTACCTAAGTTCGGGTCGGAGTATAGAGAGGGATCAACTCCTCCGCCTAGACTGGGCTTAACTCCTCCGCCTAGACTGGGGTTAACACCCATATTCGGGCCTACTGGCCCTGCCCTGTCCATAATAGATGCCATCTCATCTGGAGATAAGCCGTTGTAGCCGCCTTTTCCGCCTATTGATATTGGGCCTGACCCTGTATCTATTGGGTCAGAAGGGTCTACATTTCCACCACTAGGGTCGGCAGGGGCGATTTGCTCTGGATCAGGTTCAATTCCCGCTTCTTCTGGAGTTGCTCTGAAGTAGTTAATTTCACTTGTAAATCCTGCTCTTGGGTCTTTACCTTGAGCAGAAAGCTCTGCGGCTTCTTTAGCAAGTTGATCTGATGTTACAACATTTGGCCTTCTTACTGTTCTTTGTGCTTCTGCGGGAGCAGTAGTTGTACCCCTGCCGAATATATTTCTAAAGTTATAACCACCAAAGTCTACAGGCCCTCCATCATACATACCTAAAGCCTGAACGCCATTTCTTTGCCGCATATATTCTTGAGGATCTACAGAAACCAAACCTCCCCCTGCGTAGCCACCATAATCTTGATAGGCATAATCTTTTCTTGCTTGATCAATTGAGGCATCCCTTACTGCGTAAGCCCGATCTAACTCAGCTTTTTTCTTTGCCTCAAACTGCTCATTAAGGCGCTTCATGTCATCCTCAGCCATTTTTTGCGCTCTTTGGCCTTCACCTACAGCTACCGGAATCATGGTTCCGCTTTTTATAGCTGATTTTCCAAAGTTCTTAGCAAATTCCATTGGGTTATCCATCATGTTTTGCCCAATGTTTTGTCCTGCTTCAGCTTTTAATCCATCTAAAACATTTTGCTTGTACGCTATTGACCCTTGGCTTCCTGAAACTGCTCCGCCTGATATTGGATTAGGCGACATATTAGGTGTTATAGGATTAGCTACAGCGGACATATTTGGCGCACCGCCAGAAAACGGATCAACTGTAACGGCATCTCCAGTTAACATATCAAATCTAGCACTAGCACTTGCATCGCCTAAGTTTGCTAGTTCTGCCGCTGTTTTTGCGGCATCTGTTGCTCCTGCAACATCTGTTGCCGCTTTAGCAACTTCTGGATTTAATGCTTCTGACGCGGCTCCAAACGCTTTACCTAAACCAAACCCTGTAAGACCTGACATAATCCCTTCTTTAAGATTGC
>Ga0075468_10000563_pt1 | contig 15050 bp, 8 predicted proteins | sample DEB08_DNA_12_FD_77578 | JGI IMG/M metagenome (GOLD analysis project Ga0075468, IMG submission 77578) | Aqueous microbial communities from the Delaware River and Bay under freshwater to marine salinity gradient to study organic matter... | ecosystem: Environmental > Aquatic > Marine > Coastal ...
GCCTTAAATACACCCCTAATGGCTCCAAAAAAACAACGTATCATAGAGATCATGGACACCACCTTAAGGGATGGTGAGCAGACTTCTAGTGTGTCATTTTCTGCCTCTGAAAAACTTACTCTAGCCAAATTACTATTGGAAGAACTCAAGGTAGATAGAATAGAAGTGGCTTCTGCCAGGGTTTCTGAGGGAGAATTTAATGCGGTGAAACTAATCATGGATTGGGCCAATAGCAAACAATTAACCCAAAAGATTGAGGTACTCACCTTTGTAGATGGCGGTGTCTCCCTAGATTGGATGGTAAAAGCGGGTGCTAAAGTGCAAAACCTTTTAACCAAAGGCTCCTTAAATCACCTGACCCACCAACTGAAAAAAACACCTCAGGAGCATTTCAAAGATATTGAAGCGACTATTAGAGATGCCATTAAAAAAGGCATTGAGACCAATGTTTATTTAGAAGATTGGAGTAATGGCATGCGCAATGACCCTGATTATGTCTTCCAATACTTAGATTTTATAGCCACTCAACCTGTTAAAAGAGTGCTGCTTCCAGACACATTGGGCATTTTAACCCACAGAGAAACCTATGATTTTCTCAAGCAGATTAGACAAAAATACCCTCAAATTCACCTAGATTTTCACGGTCACAATGATTATGATCTCAGTGTAGCCAATGTAATGGAGGCTGTTAAGGCTGGTGTCAATGGATTGCACCTTACCGTAAATGGCATGGGAGAACGCGCAGGAAACGCCCCTTTAGCTAGCGTGGTTGCGGTGATCAATGACTTTATGCCTGAGGTAAAGGTAAATGTCAACGAAAAATCATTATATAAAGTTAGTAAGCTGGTCTCTACATTTACTGGATTTGGTATCCCAGCCAACAAACCTATTGTAGGAGAAAATGTTTTTACACAAACTGCTGGAATACATGCAGATGGAGACAGTAAAAACAACCTATACTTTAATGATTTACTACCGGAAAGATTCGGTAGAAAAAGAAAGTACGCACTTGGAAAAACCTCGGGAAAAGCAAATATTTTAAAAAACCTTCAAGAACTGGGCCTTAGCTTAAATTCTGAAGAATTAAAGAAGGTGACCGAGCGTATTATTAATCTTGGAGACAAAAAAGAAAAGGTCACCAAAGAAGACCTTCCCTATATTATTTCTGATGTTTTGGATGCTGGGAAATACATCCATAGGGTGAAAATTGACGCTTATGTACTCACGCATGCCAAAGGTTTACAGCCCTCGGCGACTGTTTCTTTAACCATAGGCACGGTAAGTCATGAGCAACACGCCAATGGCGATGGCCAATTTGACGCATTTATGAATGCCCTGAAACGTATTTATAAAAATGAAAAAGAACAATTGGCTGTTTTAACTGATTATGCAGTTAGAATACCCCCTGGAAGTACTTCAGACGCACTTTGTGAAACGATTATTACATGGGAACATAACGGAAAAGAATTTATTACACGTGGCTTAGATTCAGATCAAACTGTTTCTGCTATTAAAGCCACCGAAAAAATGCTCAATATTATATAATTATGAAACTATCTATTGCCTTATTGGCCGGAGACGGCATAGGCCCTGAAGTCATTGATCAAGCAGTAAAGGTCTCTAACGCTATTGCCAAGAAATTTAACCATGAAATTAGCTGGAAACCAGCACTCACAGGAGCAGCGGCTATAGATGCCGTTGGTGATCCTTATCCAGATGCTACTCATGAAATATGCCTCGCAGCAGACGCGGTGTTATTTGGTGCCATTGGGGATCCAAAGTACGACAATGACCCATCCGCAACAGTAAGGCCAGAACAGGGCTTGTTAAAAATGCGTAAAAAATTAGGGCTCTTTGCCAATGTAAGGCCTACTTTTACCTTCCCTTCTCTCATCGATAAATCTCCACTAAAAAGAGCGCGTATAGAAGGAACGGATTTGGTGTTTCTCAGAGAACTTACTGGTGGGATCTATTTTGGAAAAAGAGGTAGAGAAGACAATGGTAATACGGCTTATGACACTTGTACTTATACCAGACCAGAAGTACAAAGACTGGCGAAAAAAGGCTTTGAATTGGCCATGACTCGGACTAAAAAATTGTGTTGTGTAGACAAGGCGAATGTATTAGAAACTTCCAGGCTTTGGAGGGAAACGGTTCAAGCCATGGAAAAAGATTATCCAGAAGTGACTGTTTCCTATGAATTTGTTGACGCTGTGGCCATGAGATTAGTACAATGGCCTAATACCTATGATGTACTCATTACTGAAAACTTATTTGGAGACATTCTTACAGATGAAGCTTCAGTGATATCTGGATCTATGGGACTCATGCCTTCTGCTTCTGTTGGAACAGAAACTTCTTTATTTGAACCTATTCACGGTTCTTACCCTCAAGCTGCAGGAAAAGATATAGCCAATCCATTGGCTACAGTACTCTCTGCTGCCATGATGTTTGAAGACGCATTTGGGCTAAACGAAGAAGCTGCTTTAATCAGAAAAGTAGTCAATGAATCTCTAGAGGCTGGTTTTGTCACTGAAGACTTAGCAGAAGGCGTGGCCCCTCAAAAGACATCGGCCGTAGGCGATTGGTTGGCCGCTAAAATATTAGAAGCCTAATAAAGAACTATAACACCCATTGATACAATAAAAAAAGCCCCGCTCTATGAGCGGGGCTTTTTAATACCATTTATTAATACAATATTAAACGATAGGTTTCATTGCAGTCATAGATGCCCTTAATCTAGCACCTACTATTTCTACAGGATGATTCCTTAGTGCTGCGTTTATAGTCACCAATTGTGTGTTAGACACCTTATTGTCAGTCCCTCTCCCGTAAGCCGTTCCAATCACATCTGTGTCAATACGCGTCATAAAATCTGCCAATAAAGGCTTACAAGCATGATCAAACAAATAACAACCATATTCCGCTGTATCAGAAATAACCCTATTCATTTCAAATAATTTCTTTCTTGCAATTGTATTGGCAATTAATGGGGTCTCGTGAAGCGACTCATAGTAAGCAGACTCTTCAATAATACCTGAAGCAGTCATGGCCTCAAAAGCCAATTCTACTCCTGCCCTAACCATGGCAACCATTAAAACACCGTGATCGTAAAACGCCTGCTCCGTGATAGTCTCAGAAGAAATAGGTGTTTTTTCAAAAGCAGTTTCTCCTGTAGCAGCCCTCCATTCTAAAAGATTTTTGTCGTCATTAGCCCAATCCTCCATCATTGTTTTAGAGAAATGACCAGAAATAATGTCGTCCATATGCTTGTTAAACAAAGGCCTCATAATGTCTTTTAATTCCTCAGACAATTCGTAGGCTTTTATTTTTGCAGGATTAGACAAACGGTCCATCATATGAGTAATACCACCGTATTTCAATCCTTCCGTAATGGCTTCCCACCCGTATTGAATTAATTTTGCTGCGTATCCTTTATCCATTCCTTTTTCAACCATTTTGTCAAAACACAAAATAGACCCAGTCTGAAGCAGACCACATAAAATGGTTTGTTCTCCCATTAAATCGGACTTAACCTCAGCAACAAAAGAAGATTCTAACACACCTGCCCTATCCCCACCAGTAGCTACTGCATAGGCTTTGGCTTGAGCTAAACCAACACCTTGAGGGTCATTGTCTGGGTGCACTGCAATAAGTGTAGGTACCCCAAAACCTCTCTTGTACTCTTCTCTCACCTCAGAACCAGGACACTTAGGTGCAACCATAATAACGGTCAAATCTTTACGTACTTGCATTCCTTCTTCTACAATATTGAATCCATGAGAATAAGATAATGTAGCCCCTTGCTTCATGAGTGGCATTACAGCAGTCACCACAGCGGTGTGTTGTTTATCTGGAGTTAGGTTAATGACTACATCTGCACGAGGAATTAACGCCTCATAAGTACCTACCTTGAAATTATTTTCAGTAGCATTTATAAAAGAAGCCCTTTTTTGCGCAATCGCTTCAGCCCTTAAGGTATAAGAAATATCTAAACCAGAATCTCTCATGTTTAAACCTTGGTTTAACCCTTGAGCGCCACAGCCTACAATTACAATTTTCTTTCCTTTTAAGGCTTCCACCCCATCTGAAAATTCAGAAGATTCCATAAACCTACATTTTCCCAATTGGGTCAGTTGTTCTCTTAGAGATAGGGTATTAAAATAATTTGCCATGATAAAAATTTCTTGTTATAATTTATTTAATTGTTTATTAAAAGTCCTTTAACAAGGACGATATCTGCATTTCTGATTTTGACACAGCAATCCTACCAGACCGCACAAATTGCATAATACCAAATGGTTTTAGCTGATCGTAAAGCGTGTCTACCTCTGACCTTCTTCCAGATTTTGAAATTACAAAAAAGTCTCTGGAAACAGTGACAATTTGAGCATTGCTGTCTTTTATAATATTTTGAATCTCTCTTTCGTCAAATAGCAAACTTGAGTTTACTTTAAATAGAGCAGCCTCCTGATAGATAATTTCATCATCTGTATGAGAAAAAACCTTAATCACCTCTATCTGCTTTTCTATTTGCCCCGCAATATTATGCACCCATTTGGGTGTAGTAAACACAACTATTGTGAATTTAGATACATTATCAATCTCTGATTTAGAGACATTTAAGCTTTCTATATTGATGTGTCGCTTTAAGAATATTCCTGATATTCTATTCAATAATCCTACGTTATTCTCTGAGTAAACAGAGATGGTATACCATGCATTCTCCATCTTGTGCTATTTTAGTCTAATCTCTGAAACGGATGCTCCAGTGGGTATCATTGGAAATACGTTATGTTCATTTTCTACACATACCTCTAAAAAGTAAGGTCCCTTATGTGCCATCATTTTTTCTATGGCCCCAGCCAATTGATCTCTTTCACTGACTCTTGCTGCCTCTATATCATAACCTGCAGCAATCTTAACGAAGTCAGGATTACTCATTACAGTAGAAGCATACCTACTTTCGAAAAACAATTCTTGCCATTGTCTAACCATACCGAGATGCTCGTTGTTGAGTACCATGATTTTTACGGCAGTCTTATTTTGGAAAATAGTTCCTAATTCTTGGATGGTCATTTGGTAGCCTCCATCTCCAATAATAGCAACTACTTCTCTGTCTGGAGCACCCATTTTTGCGCCAATGGCAGCAGGAAGTGCAAAGCCCATAGTACCTAAGCCTCCTGAAGTTACATTACTTTTTGTTTGAGAGAAGCCGGCATACCTGCAAGCGACCATCTGGTGTTGTCCTACATCTGTAACTATGATAGCCTTGTTTCCACTCTTTTCATTGAGTATTCTTATGGCCTCTCCCATTGTAAGGCCGGGCTTGGTTGGGTATAAATCGTTTTTAATCACTTGTTCATACTCAATCTCATAGTGCTCATGGAAATTTTTCAACCAATCTTCGTGAGTGTTTTTATTGATTAATGGGAGTATATTTCTTAAACTTACTTTAGCATCTCCTAGTACCGCTACAGTAGTCTTTACATTTTTATCTATCTCTGCTGGGTCAATCTCAAAATGAATCACTTTAGCTTGCTTGGCATAAGTCTCTAAATTTCCTGTCACCCTGTCGTCAAAACGCATCCCAATGGTGATTAATACATCGCACTCATTGGTGAGCATATTTGGACCATAATTTCCATGCATTCCTACCATACCTACATTCAGCGGGTGACTGGTCTCTAATGCAGACAATCCTAGCACAGTCCAAGCGGCTGGTATACCAGATTTTTCTACAAAATCTTTAAATTCCTTTTCACCCTCTGACAATATAACCCCTTGTCCAAAAATGATGAATGGTTTTTTAGCCGTATTAATCAAGGCTGCTGCTTCAGACAAACTTTCTTTGGAGGCCACAGGGGTAGGAATATAACTCCTTACCTTAGTACATTTCTCATAGATAAAATCTAAAGACTCAAATTGCGCATTTTTAGTGATGTCTATGAGTACCGGTCCTGGTCTTCCAGATCGGGCAATATAGAAGGCTTTGGCTAAAATCTCAGGTATTTCGCTCGCTTCAGTGATTTGATAGTTCCACTTAGTCACTGGAGTAGAAATACCTATAATATCCGTTTCTTGAAAGGCATCTGTACCCAATAAATGTCTTCCCACCTGGCCAGTAATACAAACCATTGGCGTAGAATCTATTTGAGCGTCTGCCAATCCAGTAACTAAATTAGTTGCTCCTGGTCCTGAGGTAGCAATGGCCACCCCTACCTTTCCACTCACTCTTGCATAACCCTGAGCTGCATGAGTAGCCCCTTGCTCGTGTCTGGTCAGTATGTGGGTGAGTTTGTCCTGGAATTTGTATAATTCGTCATATACTGGCATAATAGCACCACCAGGGTATCCGTATATAAGATCTACACCTTCTGCCAAGAGACAATGAATAATGGCCTCTGCTCCAGTTATATTCATTTGTTTAGATGAATTTGTCGTTGTTGTCATTTGCATAATTAATTAAAAAACGTCTGTTACGCATCCTTTAGATGCAGAAGAAACTATGTTCGCAAATTTATATAAACTACCACTACTGACTTTAAGTTCAGGGGCTACCCATAATGCTTTCCGCTTATTGAGTTCTGCTATATCTATATCTAACGAAATGGTGTTTGAGCTAGCATCTATAGTAATAATGTCTCCATCTTGAACCAATCCAATGGTTCCTCCAACTTGAGCTTCAGGAGACACGTGTCCTACTACAAATCCGTGGGTACCTCCAGAAAAACGTCCATCTGTAATTAAAGCGACCTCTTTGCCAAGACCCGCACCCATAATGGCTGCTGTAGGCTTTAACATTTCTGGCATTCCTGGTCCTCCCTTTGGGCCTTCGTAACGAATGACCACCACATCTCCTTTTTTAACTTCTCCTGCTTTTATACCATCATTGGCTAAAAACTCTCCTTCGTACACTTTAGCAGGCCCTTTGAAATAAACCCCTTCTTTTCCTGTAATTTTAGCTACTGCACCTTCTTCCGCAAGGTTACCGTAAAGAATCCTAATATGTCCAGTTTCTTTTATTGGTGCATTTAGGGGTCTTATGACATCTTGGTCTTTTATAAGATCCGGAACAGATTGGAGGTTTTCTGCTATTGTTTTTCCAGTAACCGTCATACAATCACCGTGAAGCATGTCATTTTGAAGCATAAATTTCATTACCGCAGGTATACCTCCCACACGGTGTAAATCTTCCATAAGATATTGACCACTAGGCTTAAGGTCTGCGAGAAACGGGGTTTCACTAGAAATTCTGGTAAAGTCTTCTAGCGTAAAATCTATATTTGCTGTTTTTGCAATAGCCAAAAAATGCAATACCGCGTTGGTAGAACCTCCTAAAACGATGATTAATCTCACCGCATTTTCTAAAGACTTTTTGGTGATTATATCTAATGGTTTTAAATCCTTTTCTATTAGTAAGCCTAAGGCTTCGCCAGACGCTACACAATCCAATGGTTTCTCATTGCCTGTGGCAGGGTTAGAAGAATTATACGGTAAAGTCATCCCCAAAGCTTCAATAGCACTAGCCATTGTATTTGCAGTATACATTCCACCACAAGCACCAGCTCCAGGGCAGGCATTTTCAATTACTTCCTGATACGCTTTTTCATCTATAGTGCCAGCTACTTTCTCTCCCCATGCTTCAAAAGCTGATACAACATCTAATTTTTTTCCTCTTGCACAGCCTGAGGCTATGGTTCCTCCATAAACCATTATGGAAGGTCTATTTAATCTTATCATTGCCATTAAAGCACCGGGCATATTTTTATCACAGCCTACTATGGTAGCCAAACCATCATAGTTCATTGCCTGAACTACTGTTTCCATAGAATCTGCAATAATATCCCTAGAAGGCAACGAATAGCGCATTCCAAAGGTCCCCATTGAAATACCATCACTTACCCCAATGGTATTAAAGATAAGTCCAGTAAGATTGGCTTTCTGGACCCCCAACTTTACTTCTTTAGCCAAATCATTCAAATGCATATTGCAAGGATTTCCCTCATATCCTGTACTCCCAATTCCTATCATAGGTTTTTTAAGGTCTTCTTTAGAAAGACCAATAGCGTGAAGCATTGCCTGTGAAGCAGGCTGGGTTGGATCTTGGGTAACGTGTTTACTGTATTTATTTAATTCTTTTGCCATTAGAGCGTCAGATTATAAGATTCTATTTGATATTATTATCAAATTTAACCTATTCTCACTCTCAGAGAAGTGGTCTTACTGTATTGGGCTGTATTCAAGCACTTAAAATGTAATTTAAAATGCTGAATAAGAACTGTTTAAGTGTGTTTTTTTATCATATTCAATAAAGCAAATTAACTGTATTATTTATTTCATGAAAACACCAATACAATTAAGGAGAATTATAAATCATTAAAATAATGCAACTATGTTTTAATACTTAAAAAGAGTGGCCCTCCATTTAAGTCAAGTCATTATTTAATACGTATTCCTGTCCATTGTTCTGTATTGAATGGCTTCCGCTATGTGTACACTTTGAATATCAATTGTGCCCTCTAAATCTGCAATGGTTCTAGCCACTTTAATAATGCGGCTGTAAGCCCGGGCAGAAAAGCGCAAACGTTTCATGGCTGCTTTAATAATTAATTGACTTTCATCATTTAAAACACAAAAAGCTTGAATTTCATTAACATCCATTTGTGCGTTGTGAAAGACCCCTTCTATGGTTTTAAAACGTTTCAATTGAATATCTCTAGATTTCTGTACCCTTTCCAAGATAACAGCACTCGTCTCAGAAAAAGAAGTGTCAGACAATTTTTCATAAGAAACCGCCTGAACTTCTAATTGAATGTCTATTCTGTCTAAAAGAGGGCCAGATATCTTTGAAACATACCTCTGGGCCTCTTGAGCGTTAGAGTCATACAGTGTGTTTTGTTGAGAAAAATGACCCGATGGACTAGGATTCATGCTAGCCACTAGCATAAAACTGGCTGGATAGCTTATGGTATATTTGGCCCTAGATATTGTTATTTTACGGTCTTCCAAGGGCTGTCTTAAAACCTCTAAAACACCTTTCTTAAATTCTGGAAGCTCGTCCAAAAAAAGGACTCCATTGTGGGCCAAAGAAATTTCACCTGGCTGGGGAAAGCTCCCTCCTCCTACTAAGGCTACGTCTGAAATAGAATGATGTGGGCTTCTAAATGGACGCTGACATAATAATCCATGGGTTTCCAGTATTCCTGCTACAGAATGAATTTTTGTGGTTTCCAAGGCCTCTTGAAAATTCATCTCTGGTAAAATAGATGGAAGTCTTTTAGAAATCATCGTTTTTCCTGCCCCAGGAGGTCCAATGAGTAAAATATTGTGTCCTCCTGCTGCAGCTGCTTCCATGGCGCGCTTAATCCCTTCCTGCCCTTTAACGTCACTAAAGCAAAGCGAGGGCTTATTTGTTAGGCCAGACAGTGACTTTTGATCTTTTAGACCCTCCCCTTTAATGTTGTGATTAGAGGCCTGATGGCTAGAAAATGACAACTGATGAGACGCATGGCTAAAAAAGTGAACTACTTCAGTAAGGTGTGACACCCCAATAATTGCTATCCCTACAATTAGCCCTGCTTCTGCCTCATTTTCCTTGGGGATTACAATCCCTTTAAAGCCTTCTTCCAAAGCTTGAATGGCCATTGCCAAAACACCTTTAACAGGTAAAATACTTCCATCTAAGGAAAGCTCTCCCATAATTAAGTAGTCTTTTGAATCAACTCCTTTTAACTGGGAAGAAGCCAATAATATGCCAAAAGCCAGTGTGAGGTCGTAAGCAGCCCCTTCTTTTTTCAAGGCTGCAGGAGCCATATTAATCGTAATCTTCTTACCCGGTATTCTATATCCATTGTTTAAAAGTGCTGCTGCAATCCTATAGTGACTCTCTTTGACTGCATTATCTGGCATTCCAACCAGATGATACCCAATACCAAGGGCTATATGGACCTCTATAGTAATGGTTACAGCGCTAATACCAAATACAGCACTCCCATACAGTTTTGTAAGCATCTTATATTTTTTTTATAAGGTAGCTAAAAGTATCTGTGGGTAAGAAGCAGTTCTATAAAAAGCAAACTGACTGGGATAAATGAATTTTAAGGTGAATTTATCTAGAGGGCTTTAAGACCAATTTTGAAGACTGACTAATAATTTCTTCTTTATTGAGCAGCAGGGTTCTAAAACCACCATTTCTGTAAAGCTGTGCCTGATCTTCATAGTGAGCGCTAAACGGATTTCCTGATTGCCCGGTAGGCAATATTCCAAGTGCATGCTCTATGTCTGAGAAATCAATCACCCTTCTGGTAGAAGGACCTTGATTCGCTTTAAACCCACCTGCCTCTGTGTAACTAAAACCAGTGTTATTAATTACTTCCTTACCACCACTAATTGGAAAAGGTCCTACATTAAAAAAACTTCTTAAGGCTGCAATTTTACCAATAGGATGTTCGTGTTCTACGGTATGTATTTTTCCCCATTTCCATTGTTTTGGATCAGTTCCAAAACCGTCCGTAAGGTCTTTGAAAGCTATTTTGAAGGAAGATTTCAGTAATTCACTTTTAGTTTCTATTTCAGCAGTTTTTTTGTTGTCAAACCAAATACTCTCTGCCTTTTTAGCCATAGGCGCAATAGCCCTTTTAAAAAAATGCGTGGTTTGAATGGCTTTAAATTGGGTTTCTCCAAGCTCATCTAAGAATACCGCCTTTAAAAAATAATATTCCCACTTGTGAAATAAAGCAGCTGCTGTAGTTGTTTCTGGATAATCACCTTCCCAAGATTGCAAATCATTGTAAGCCCATTGTTCGTCTGTAGTCAAAGAAGCAAAAAATGAAGTGTCCTCTTTTAATGCCAGATTAAAATCTGCTATAATGCCAGGGTTTACTGAAGAGGTGTGGTCTAAAATCATCTCTGAAACACTGGATTTATCCCAATCACTTTTTGGATCTAACAATTGAACAATTCTCTTGGCCCTGTTTTCAGGTAAGTAATATCCGGGGTATGTTTTTCCCGAAGGAAATAAGGGGGCATTGTTGGCAGAATACACATAGTTCCATGGTGGATTTTCAGACATAGGATTTTCAGAAAAATCTGTAAACTTTATTTTCTCCTGTGCTGCATTGGTTCCATCTAAAATAAATTTGGAAGACACCCCCTGAGGAAGTTCGTAAAGTGCTGCAGTGGCCCACCAAGCAATATTACCCTCACTATCGCCGTACATCACATTAAGACCTGGCGCATGAATATTAGGCAAAGCTGTTTTGAATGAATTTTTGTCTGCTGCATGTGATATACTATACAGGGCATTTAATACTTTATTAGGCCTCTGTGTATACACCCAAGACATACTCAGGGGCTTGTTTGCTGATAATCCATCTATAACCTCATTCATTAAGGGACCGTGAAGGGTAGACTTTACTTGAAAAGATATTGGATTGGCGTCTTTGACTTTAATCTGTTTTTCTTGTAATTGAAAAGGGAGCCACTCCCCTTCATACAAGTAAGCATTGCTGTCTGTAACATGAGATTGGGTCTGATAAAAATCAATGTCGTCGTTCTCAAACATAGTGAGTCCATAGGCCATTTTCCTATTGTGCGCTAAAAGAGGAAATGGAATTCCAGCCAAGTGATACCCATAATTTTCATATTGAGGCGTCTCAATATGAGCTTCAAACCATACTGAGGGTTGTGCAAAACCAATATGGGGATCATTGGCAAAAATGACCGCACCGTTTTTGGTCTTTTCCGCACCTATGACCCAGGCATTACTACCAATAAATTGTGGTGCAGGAACTTTTTCTAAAAGTGCTGCTATTTGATCTTCTACTGCTGTAAAGACTGGCATAGACACAGTGTTTGGATCAAAATCAATTTCCAAATCATTGAGGTAATTGGAGCCAAGTGAATGGTGAATATTAGATAAAAGGGGATCAGTCCTTTGGGCAACAGCAAAACTAAATGACATATAACCAAGGGTATTGTATATGTCTTTTAATTCAAAAAGTGTTTTTTCCATTCCCGTTAAATAAAATTCCACAGGAGTGGCACCATCAGTTACAAACTTATTTACCCCCTCTAAATAAGCCAAGGATAGTTTATATTCTGGACTAGATGTGTCTAGTTGGGCAACGGCCTTTTCGCTAGATGCATCTATCCCTAAAGTGAGAAAAAGACGGTCTGTATCTATTAAATCTGATCCAAAGAGTTCCGCAAGCCTGCCAGAACCAATTCTTCTGAGTACTTCCATTTGCCAAAGCCTGTCTTGGGCATGAACGTAGCCAAGAGACTTAAAAGCATCTTCTTCAGTTTGTCCGTAAATATGGGGTACCCCATAGGCGTCATAGTACACTTGAACTTCTTCTGATAATCCGGCTAAAGATTTGGAGCCTTTATAATTCGGTGCCATTGACTGTACCACAACAACAACAATAATTAAAGATAAAAAAGCAATGAGTACAATAGAAACTAATATTCGTTTGATGTTTTTCATAATGATACTATCTAATCAAAACCTGTTATGGAATTATCTGTTTAGGGCTCCTAAAAGCCATTTTTTATAGGTGGGTATATCTGTGTATTGAATGGCTGGAGCCAATACTTCCAATGATGGTGATAAAAGTACATAATAAGGCTGTGAAGCTGCATTAAAATTAACCGTTTGAAAGGTACCCCATTTCTGACCAATCGTTTCAATAGGCTTTTGCCTGCCGCTTGGATAGGTGAAAACAAATTGATCTGAGTGAGGGAGTTCCTTACGGTCATCTACATATAGAGAGATTAACACAAATTCTTCATTAATCAAGGTAAAAACCGACGGATCACTCCAAACGTTTTCTTCCATTCTCCTACAATTTACACAAGCCCATCCTGTGAAATCTAATAGAATGGGTTTATTTTCTTCTTGAGCTACGCGCCACCCTGTCTCAAAATCTTTGTAGCAATTTAGTCCTAGAGGACAGTCAGACTCTTGTGCGTAAACACTGTAAAAACTTGGGGGAGGAAAACCGCTTAACCAAGCAAGGTTTTGCTTTTTAAAAATCCCTAGTAATAAGAAAGACCCAAATACGATACATCCTGCAATCCAAGGAAATCTAGACCAATGAATGGGCTTTTTCATCTTGTCGAATACCCCTAATAAATACGCTGCCAAGCCTATAGATAGCAACAGCCAAATTCCTAAGAAGATTTCACGCTTTAGGATACCCCAATGTCCCACCAAATCTGCATTGGACAGAAACTTAAATGCCAAGCCCAATTCTAAAAATCCTAAGAACACTTTTACGGTAATCATCCAGCCACCAGATTTTGGTAAGCCGCTCAATAGACCTGGAAACAAAGCAAACAAGGCAAAAGGCAAAGCCAATGCCAGTCCAAAACCAAACATGCCCACTGTTAAATTAGTTGCAACATCTCCACCCGCTAAGGTAGTACTACCAAGGAGACCCCCTAAAATAGGACCTGTACATGAAAAAGAGACCAGAGCTAAGGTAAGCGCCATAAAAAAGACCCCAACCACACCACCAATTCTTGAGGCAGAGGCATCTATTTTATTGCTCCATGAGGCAGGTAGATTCAATTCGTAAAAACCAAAAAATGAGCCAGCAAAGAATATAAATATAACAAAGAACAAGAGATTTAGCCAAATATTTGTAGCTATAGTGTTTAGAATCTGAGCATCTAGAGAATTAAACAAATGAAAAGGAAGTGATAGTAAAACATAGATAAGCACTATAAAAAATCCATACCAAAGTGCATTTGTAATTCCTTTTTTCTTGTCATCGGAACTTTTAGTAAAAAAAGATACTGTCAATGGAATCATGGGAAAAACACATGGCGTAAGCAGTGCAATAAACCCGCCGAGCAAGCCCAATAAAAATATCTTCCACCAACCATTCACACCACCCGCTGTTTCTTTTGGTACTAATGAACCCAATCGATCTTTGGATTTAAGGTCTAAGAGCAAAGCAGTTGTTTTTTCGCGGTCGCCATTATTTATGACAGCTGCTTGTGAGCTTACCTCTTTACCGGTTTCCAAAGCAACTGTAAAGCGAACCATGTTTGGAATACAAACTTCTTTACAGACTTGATAATCTATCGAAAATGAAATTTCTGAAAGCCCTCTGTCCTTAATTTCTAAACGTTGCTTAAAGATCACACTGTCTTTAAAAAAAAGTTCTGTTACATTAAAAACATCAGAATATTCGCCATATGTCTGGCTTTCTTCGGTAGTCCCTAATAACAAAAAGGAATCATTCTGATTTTCATACTTAAAAATCGCAGGTTGAGAACCACCCTCAGGAGAATACTGAGAATACAAATGCCAATCTTTTTCAATAGTTCCAATTAATGAAATGACGTAAATACTGTCATTTTCTTTAACTATTGATGGTGTCCACTGTACAGGGTCTTCAGAAGCAGACATTGGAAAAGAAAAATCTTGACCAAATACGATCTCTTGGGAGCTGATGAATAAAAAAGCGCAAAGAATTATTTTTTTTATAAAATCCTGAAACATAATGATTTATCTGTATTTAATTTTGAGGCAAACCGTCTATCTGCTCTATACCCAACGACCCAAATAATTTGATCTTTTGCGTCTGTTAACAACCAAATAGAAGCCTTTGAAATTACATTTATTTTTTCATCTCTTAAAAACTTTGACACCTTCTTTTTCCCTTTCATTCCATTGGGGTAGAATAAATCTCCTTCTCTCGGATGTCTGAGTTTTAATGGGTAAGTGATGGTGTCTTCATCTACTAAAATAAATTCATGATGGGCTTTAGATGAAACTTCTTTGGTTTGTGAAATACTCAATTGAATGGGGTTTTTAATACCTAATTCACCTGGATAAATAGACACTGATTCTTCTGCTATACACGACGCTTCACTGGGCGTTAAAAGGGGTGTTAAAATAAGTGTACTTCTATCTTTTAACAACAAATGACTAGAAGACAATAATTTTTTTCCATTTTCACGCTGACACAGATCAAGTACTGCATTGGCGTCATTAAAGCCATAGGGAGAGAATAATCCATACATAACAGCTAAAA
>Ga0075468_10000572_pt1 | contig 14983 bp, 16 predicted proteins | sample DEB08_DNA_12_FD_77578 | JGI IMG/M metagenome (GOLD analysis project Ga0075468, IMG submission 77578) | Aqueous microbial communities from the Delaware River and Bay under freshwater to marine salinity gradient to study organic matter... | ecosystem: Environmental > Aquatic > Marine > Coastal ...
CGCAGTATGCTAGAAGGCGCACGTCATGAATTTCAAAAATTAATGCTTTTAGAAGATGCAATGCTTATTCACAGAATCATGCGTGCACCACAAAAGCGTATCTTTAAAATTGATATTGGTAATATTCCGCCTAATGAAGTTGATGGGTATATGGAACAAGTTATCAATAAAATGAAAAAGATTCCACACGTTGATCCCAAGACTGGTAATTATAACATGAGATTCAACATCAACAACATGTTAGAAGATTATTACTTGCCTGTTCGAGGAGGAAATAGTTCAACAGAGATCAATACATTAGAGGGTATGGAATTTACCGGTATTGATGACATTGAATATGTAAAACACAAAATGATGGCTGCGTTAAAAGTACCAAAGCCATTTTTAGGATATGATGAAGGTGTAGAAGGTAAATCTACATTAGCATCAATGGATATTCGTTTTGCAAGAACAATTGAGCGTCTTCAAAAGATATTTGTTTCTGAATTAACTAAAATTGCAATTATACATTTATATGCACAAGGATATGAAGATAAAGATTTAGTTAATTTTGAACTTGAACTTACAGCTCCATCTATTATATATGATCAGCAAAAAGTTGCACTAATGAATGAAAAAATTCAATTAGCGCAAACAATGAAAGATTCAAAATTAGTTTCTCATAGATACATTTATGAATACATATTCAATATGTCGGAAGAAGAATGGTTGCAAGAACGCAATGATATTGTTGAAGATATTAAATTAGGTTTCCGACAAAATCAAATCGAACAAGAAGGAAATGATCCTACTGTAACTGGTAAGTCTTATGGTACACCGCATGATTTAGCAACAGCTCATATGAGTAGCAATGATGTAGTAGAACCAGATAAAGGAGGCAGACCACCAGAAGGAATTAAGTCTGGACAACATAAGAATGCATTTGGTTGGGATCCGCTAGGTACAAAACAAATCAAACAAGATTTAGATCCTGAAAATAGAAAATCAGCATTTATTGGTGACCCAAGGTTCTACAGAAGAAATCCGAAGCATACGAATTTCACAACAGAACATTCAGATATCTTAAAAAAAATTAAACCTAAATCACCAAAAATCATTTCAGAAACATTGAATAATGAACAAAATAACACAGAGATGGGTTCAATGTTAGATGAAAACAATATTTTAAATGATGATTAATATTTATAAGTAAATATACTTCGGATAAGTAATGAAAAAACTAAAACATAGCAAGTATAAGAACACAGGCATCCTTTTCGAAATGTTGGTTCGGAAACTAACTTCTGAAACAATGACTTCAGACAAATCAGTAACGATTGACATTATTAAAAAGTATTTTGGAAAGAACACTGAGTTAGCTAAAGAAATAAAATTATACAATGCAATGCTTAAAGAACAATTTAAGTCTGAAGCAAAAGCATTAGAATACATACGAAGCTTGAAAGAAGCTCACAAAAAATTAAATAAATCAACACTTCGAAGAGAACGATATAATCTCGTAAAAGAAATTTCTAACAATTTTAAGTTAGATCAAATTTCTAAGATTAGAGTTCCAAATTATAAACTTCTTGCATCTGCATATATCATTTTTGAAAATGACGAGGCAGACAATCCAAAACAAATCATGGAATGCAAAAGTAACATAGTTGATTCTATTATAACAGAGAGAGCTCAGGCAGAAAAACAAACAGATACTGTATTAGAAGCATTTAAATCACAACCTAAGGATCAGCGTTTATTAACATATGAATTGCTTGTTGATAAATTTAATAGTAAATATTCAGGTTTAGATGAGAATCAAAAAGGTTTGTTGAACAAATATATTACTAATGTTAATGACACAGAAGCATTAAAAGAATATATTCAAACCGTTATTCCTACAATCAAAAAAGGATTACAGAGTCACGTTTCTCATATCAATGATGCTGCAACACGTATTAAAGTAGAGCGTTTATCAGAAATGCTTTGTGATGTAGAAAATATTAATATTGTAAAAGAATCGCACGTATTGAATCTGTTACGTTATTTTGATCTTTTAAAAGAATTGAATGGAGTACATAAATGAAATCATTACTAAAAGAAATGGAATCAAAATTCAAAGAGTTGGAAGAACAAGATCAAGACAAGGACGGAGACAAAGACTTCGCTGATGTAATGATTGCTCGTATGGTTGCTTCTGGTATGTCAAAAGAAGATGCAATTAAAAAAGTAAAAGAAAAACAATATAATGAACAATCAGGCGAAGGTTCAATATCTGTAACAGATCCAGACAAAGCAAAAGAGTTAGCTGACAAAGGAATGGATGTTAAACTAGTAGATGAAGGATTGCGAGGAGCACTTGATGAGCCATATTATATTGAAGTATCTATAAGAGATGCTCGTAAGGCTCTTAACTTATTCGCTGACAAAAAAAATGGATATCCAGAAGTAACTATTTATGGTAGTAATGTATATGCATCATTTGTTGAAAGTGAAATATATGATTTAATGGAAGATTTTAGTGCATATGATATTGAAGTATTAGAATCTTCAACAGACGAAGATATTGATGAAGCATCAACATCTGCTGGTGCAGGAGCATATAATACACCAAAAGCATTTTCTACGCCAGAACAAGCTCGTAAGAAAAAGAAAATGAAATATTCTGGTGTTGCAGAGTCAATGGATAAAAAATATGAGAAACTTATTGAATCATACAAAAAATTTGCATTAGGTGATTCAAAATCAACACCAGATAAAAAAGTAAAAGAAACGATCAAAGAAGTTTCAAAAAAGCTTCAAGAAATTGAACAACTTGTTCGTTATTCTTCTCGTTTAAAAACAGAGTCGGGTTTGTCTCGAGAAGGCTATGGCCCATCTGTCGATAAAGCATTAACAAAAATATCAGAGCGTCTTATTAAGATTTCTGAAAGAGTAAGAGCATTGGGAGAATAATATGAATAATCTTTTATTAGAATATAAACCATTTCAACCAAAGGTATTGTCAGAGCAAAGTGCTCGAGAATATGGCGTACCCGGCGGGTTTATTGTTCAAGGAGTACTTCAACGCGCGGGAGCAAAAAACCAAAATGGCAGAATATATCCCAAGAATATCTTAGAAAGAGAATGTAAACGATATATGACAGAGTTTATTGGACAGAACAGAGCATTAGGCGAATTAGATCATCCAGAGTCATCAGTCGTGAACTTGAACAACGTATCACATAACATACTTAAGATTTGGTGGAGTGGAGATGATTTGATGGGAACAGTCCAAGTACTTGATACGCCATCAGGAAAGATCCTTAAAACGTTGTTTAAAGAAGGAATTACATTAGGAATTTCAAGCAGAGGTTTAGGTTCTGTGAAAGAATTATATAAAGAAGGAGCAGTAGAAGTACAAGATGACTTTGAACTTATTGCATGGGACTTTGTTTCAAATCCATCAACTCATGGTGCATTTATGCGTCCTTCCAAAATGAATGAGTCTGCAGGAGCTGTAGAAAAAAGATTTAAGTACGCAACAACAAACCAAATAATTACATCAATTCTTTGCGATAACGGAAAATGTAGGATATAATATGAAAAGCAACTTAAAATATATACTTGAAATGATGGAAGGTGAACAACAACCTTCATTAACGAAAGAAGAAAAGTCAGAATTTGTTCAGAGCCTAAAAAACTTTTCTGCTATGAGTGAATCCGTATATGGCAAAGGTGATTTAAAAGAAATTACAGAAAGAGTACGTAACATCATAGAACGTGCTGAAATGATTGTTAATGAGAATGCAGATTGGTTTGACAAAGTATCAATGAATCGTCATTTGAAAGAATTGAACGGTTCATATAAAACATTTGAAGCTACCGCACAGGAAATGTCTCAACTTCAAGAAAGACTTGCAATGGCATATGAAGATATAGGACAACAATTAAATAAATACTTTGACGTAGAATAATTTGGTTGTTTGAATATTATTCATTATTATATATAGGAAACAATGATGAACAAAAATTTGTATAAAGAATTTTTTGGTTTAAAAGAAAATAGTATCAAAGAAGCTCAATTGGTAAACAAAATAACTGATTACCAAGGAGGCGTTGTATACAAATTGTTCGATCCATCTACCTATGCAGACGTTCGTTCTGACATAGAAAATTTTGCAAATAAAAAAGGATTGCAAGTTATTCAAAATAAATTTGATGCTGAAAAAGGCGTCGGATATATGAGATTCACACAAAGTGATGATGTCGGTAAAGACTCGCAAAGAATTCAAGGATTTGTTTCACAATTACCAGAAGTATCAAAATTCAAATTCAAAGTTATAAACAGAAAATCAAAATAGTTAAATTTCAAAAACAAGTTACATGAGTAAAAAACACAAGTATCATCAATCAATTATTCCAGGATTTGCTTTAGGTGCCGCTGTTCCAAATGGCGATTTAGGATTTGCATTACGTCTCTGGAAGAAAAAACTTAAAGATTCGGATGTATTGAAAAATCTTAAAGAACGTAAAGAATTCACAAAACCTAGTGTCAAAAAACGCAAACAAATGTCAGACGCAATTTATTGGCAAAAAGTGCAAGATTCCCGAGAACAATAATATTTTAAACTTTACATATTAATTTATGTTTACGCCCCAGCAGCAATGTTGGGGCTTTTTTACTGTTTTTTTGTACAGCACCATATATATATTAAAATACGCTATTCTATCTAATATAGCGTCCCTTGTTAATCAATAACAATATTTTATTAAGATTCCAAATAATCTTATTTCCAAAAAACATATTTAAGGAGAAAACTTATGGCAAAATCAGATTTGCTAAAAGAAGCGATTGCTGATGCAAATGCGGTTAGAGAAACTGCTTTAGCTAATGCTAAAATTGCTCTTGAAGAAGCTTTCACTCCAAGAATCCAAAGCATGCTTTCAGCTAAATTGTCTGAAGAATTAGAAGACGAAGATGAAGAAGGTATGGAAGGCGCTGACCGTATGGGTGCAGAAATGTACGAGCAAGAGGATGAAATGGACATGGAAGAACCAATGGAAGAGCCAGAAATGGGCGAAATGGAACCAGAAGCAGGCGAAGAAATCGGAGTAGCAGTTGATGTCGATGGCGACGGAGAGTATGACTACGAAGGTGAGCTTGGTGCTGAAGAAGGTGAAATGGAAGACATGGAAATGGGCGACGAAATGGAAGATGAAGGTGACCTTGATCTTGAATCAATCATTCGTGAACTTGAAGAAGACCTCAATGAAGAAGAGGAAGAAGCAGGTGAAGAAGGAATGATGAAAGAAGAAGAGGAAGAGCCAGAAGCAATGGAAGAAGACATTGATTCTATTATCGAAGCTATTCTTGGCGAAGAAGAAGAAGAAATGGAAGAACAAGTTGCTGATGAGGCTGGTGATGATGGTGACGGAATGTTACCTGAAGCGGCAGAATTAGAAGAAGCTTATGCTACTATTAATCAACTTCGTGGAGTTCTTCAAGAAGTGAATTTGCTAAACGCAAAACTTCTTTACACAAACAAATTGTTCCGTAATTTTGAATTATCAGAAAATCAAAAGATGAAAGTAATTGAAAACTTTGATAGAGCTGGTAATACAAGAGAAGTTAAATTAGTATTTAGCACATTGGCAGAATCATTCCAAAAGCCTGCTAAGAGGCGTGTTGTAAAAGAACACAAAAATGTAGCTTCTAAGGCTGTTGGCACGACTAAGCCTGCTAAAGAAATTATTTCTGAAGGAAATGAAATGGCTGCCCGATTCAAGAAATTGGCTGGTCTTTTGTAAAAATTAAAAAAAGAAAAGGAAAGAAATGGAAATTTCAAATTTGCTAGAAAGCAATAACCCTTCTCAAAGAGCTGCTGCAACCGGTCTTGTTTCCAAGTGGGAAAAGACAGGATTGTTAGAAGGTCTTAAAGGAGAAACTGAAAAAGCTGGTATGGCGCAGCTTTTAGAAAATCAGGCACGCCAACTTGTGAGGGAATCTTCACAAACAGGAACAGCAGAAGGCTCAGAAGAGTGGGCTGGTGTTGCTCTACCATTAGTAAGACGTATCTTTGCAGAATTTGCTGCTAAAGAATTCGTTTCTGTTCAACCAATGAACTTGCCATCAGGTCTTGTATTTTACTTAGACTTTAAATATGGTACAAGTCAAGCTGGATTCACTGGTGATCAAGCTGATCCAGTATCCGCAGCAGGTCATCCATTTGGTGCTGCTGAAGCAGCTGACTCTATGTTCGGTATCACTAATACATCTGGCGATCCATCAGGTGGTTTATATGGTGCTGGTCGTTTTGGTTACTCAATTAATGATGTTACTGCATCAGGTGTAACAGCAACTGTTGCAACTGCAACTAGTGCGTCTGTTAACTTTGATTCTCAAATCACTAACTTGTCTGACTTTGCTGCATCGTTCAAAACTGTAACTATTGCAACTTCATCTTTAAGTGGATTTGACTCATTAGCAGTTCGTGCATTTACAATTGAATCAGGTGCTTCTGGAGCATTTGCTGGATTGTATCCTGCATATACTAAATTGTCTGGTGGTAATGTTGTATTTGTAGTATCTGGTTCTGCAGCTAGCGGTGTTAACACTACAGTTAAATATTTGAAGCAACCTACCGATATTACAAGAGGTGATTTTGAAGCGGGTAAACTTCCTGTTGATGGAAATGCAATCGATACTGATATCGACATTCCAGAATTGAACCTTGAACTTCAAAGTGAAGCAATCGTTGCTAAGACACGTAAGTTGAAGGCTGTATGGACTCCTGAGTTCGCACAAGACCTTAACGCTTACCATAGCATCGACGCTGAAGCTGAATTGACTTCAATGTTGTCAGAATATGTATCAATGGAAATTGATCTTGAAATTCTTGATATGTTGTTGTCATCTGCTCCAACCGTTGAATATTGGTCTGCAGTAAACAACGAAACTTGGAATGGATCAGCATTTACTAGAAATGGTGTAACTGATAACACAGGATTCTACAACACTCAAGGTGGATGGTTCCAAACTTTAGGTACTAAACTTCAAAAAGTATCTAATAAGATCCATCAGAAAACTTTGAGAGGTGGAGCTAACTTCCTTGTAACTAGTCCAGCTGTTGCAACTATCCTTGAATCTATTCCTGGATTTGCTGCTGACACTGACGGTAACGCAATGGAATTTGCTGCTGGTGTTCAAAAAGTAGGTGCTATCAATAACAGATACACTGTATACAAGAACCCATACATGAAAGAGAACGTAATCCTTATGGGTTATAGAGGTGCTCAGTTCCTTGAATCAGGAGCGGTATTTAGCCCTTATGTTCCACTTATCATGACTCCATTAGTGTACGATCCTAAGAACTTTACACCAAGAAAAGGTGTAATGACTCGTTACGCTAAGAAAGTGGTTCGTCCAGAATTCTACGGTAAAGTATATGTTAAAGGTCTTGAGACTCTTTAATATTTAGTATCGTAAATTTTTAAGAGAGTGCAGTCAGAAATGGCTGCACTTTTTTTATGTTCTTTATTTGGATATTTGAAATAATATTCTTATAATATATAAAAGATAAAGAGATGAAAAAGTTATTGTGTATTGTTGGATTGTTTATAAGCGTAAGTGTAAATGCACAAACATCCGACACGGTTTATGTAAAATCATTAACTGAAATGGATACTGCTATTGTTGTTAATAAAGTGATTGAGAAATCAGATATTGTATTGCCATATGGACATTGTATATCAATCACTGGCTGTAAGTTAGAAACATTAAACCCAACTACAGTTAAAGTAGTTTTTGAGTTTGATCATCTTGAATATGGTGAAATTTGGTTGTATGAGGTCGGTTATATCAGAGAACAAAGATAATTTATTTTGGTACTGATTGTGTACCTACATCAGCTGAAGCAGTTGAGGTCTTTGGGATTATAATATCTTCTTTTGATCCTGTAGCCATTTTATCTTTATCTTTAGTAAACACAAAATTAACACCATTTTTATCTATAGTTCTTTTAACGGCCGGTAACAAGTTCTTTTCTAAAGCAGCTTTTGCTGTTACTGCACCAAAATTGCCATCGGCAAATGCATCTTCTCCACTCTGGGTTTTCATTTGATCTATGTTTAAATCTTTTTGAAATTGTTTGATTTCTGGGCTGCCTGGATCATATCCTTTTTCTTTAAAGAACTCCATGAAATCCATATCTTCAAGTTGTTTGTCAGTAACAAGTTTTAATTTTTTTTCAATTTCACCTACAGGAGAGTCCCAACTAAGGCCCACTTTGTTTAAAAGATATGTATTATAATCTTTATAAATATCTCGTTGTTTATCACTTGTCCATGGTGATGGTCGATTACTTTGTTCTTTTAACAAATCAACTAATTTGATCATATCAATTCCTTGTTATTTAGTATAAATATATAATTAGTATGAAACAACATATTTATATTAAAGGAAACGGATGGGAGTCTTTTCAACTAATTTAACAGAAATAGCATCAGGCGGATTAATTTCGTCGAGTCATGCTTCGGATTTATACGGGGTATTATCTGGAAGTATACGTGAAGATGTAGTAATCTCAGGATCATTTACTATATCAGCCGGACCAGTTGTATTTTTATCAGGTTCTGCAACTCAATTCGTAGTAACAGAATCAATTCACACTACACTAACATCTACAACGGCATCAATAACTTCTGCATCAATAAGCAACATATATAATAATGTTACTATCCAGTCAGCAAGTATTTCGCATAATGCAACAGACTTTACCATTAATGGTACAGGATCAGCTGATAGAATTGAAGTTGGAAATTCATCCGTAACAGATACTACACTAACCAGTACTTCTGCTTCAATTTCGTATGCATCAGTAACTGATAAATTTATATCAGAAGGTACCATTCTTTTTTATACAGCATCACTTCCAACATCTGATCCTGCGGTGAATGGGCAATTATGGAGAAGTGGTAGTTATTTAATGATAAGCACAGGTTCAATATAATATGGCAGCACTGAGAGTTAAATACGCAATGCAATGGAGAATCCGCTACGACGGTAATCTTGTAGACGTACTTGATAGAATACGAGCTATTCGCATGGTACTTATGTGTAGTATTGATCAAGATTTAGGACGCGGTAAAGAGTTGATTACAGTTAAAATCTTAACACCATACCCACCTAGAAAATCATATCAAGCAGTTCGACAATTATCTTTAGGTAAGATTGAAACACTTCATGATGTTCAATTAGTAGAAACATCGCTAACAAAATTGTTTTAAGGAACAAGTTATGACAACAAACAAATCAAAAACGCCGCCCAAGAATCCTGTTAGATTTTCATTATCACTTTCAGAAGAACAGAAGCGAGCTAAAACAGAAATATTAAATCATCCATTTAATTTTGTGTTGGGTAAAGCTGGATCTGGAAAAACATTGTTAGCAGTACAAGTTGCATTAGATATGTTTTTTAAAAAACAAATAAACAAAATTGTTATAACAAGACCAACAGTATCAAATGAAGATAACGGATTTCTTCCTGGTTCATTAGATGAAAAAATGGAGCCGTGGTTAGTTCCAATACGAAGCAATATGAGAAAGGTTTATAACAAACCAGACATATTAGCAAAAATGGAATCGGAAGAAAATATTGAATTAGTATCATTAACCCATTTCCGTGGTCGAACTTTTGATGATGCAATTGTTGTAATTGACGAATTTCAAAACTTAACCAAGCAGCAACTTCAAATGGTATTGTCTCGGTTAGGCAAAGAATCAACAATGATTTTGTGTGGTGATATGCAACAGATTGATTTAAAGCATAAAAATGATTCTGCAATTCATGAAGTTGCTAAACTTCAAGGGTCTGAATATGTAACAAAGATTATATTAAAAGACAATCATAGACACCCAGCACTTGATGATGTACTTTCTTTGTTAAACGAATATTGATATTTTCAGTACTGATATTTATTAATAAAGAATCAGTATGGACTATTCAGAAAACGTAATAATTTGGCCAGGTAGTTCATCTTTCAGCCCAGGAAAGACACCATTTGGATATTTTGATTCTGATGCTATTTTTCAAGAGCATTCAGATAAATTTGCAAGTTTTGCAGCAAATCATTTAGGATATCCGGTATTAGACGTAGAGCTGCAAGATGTGAACTTCTATACAGCATTTGAAGGTGCTATAATTGAATATTCTAATCAAGTTAATCAAGTTAATATTGCAAATAACTTGCTTAATACATTAGGTATACAAACCGGCTCGCAGTATCTTCAAGGAGGTTTAACTGGCAAAGCAGTAGGAACATCACTTTCATATATTACTAAACTTTCTAAAGCGTATGGAACTGAAGCTGACTCTGGCGGTAATGTAAAATGGCATAAAGCATATTTAAGTGTTACTTCAAGTGTACAAAAATATTCTATCAGAGAAGCAGTTTCTGCATCATTAGGTATTGAATTAACAAATACATCATCAATTGAAATTAAACGAGTTCTTCATACAGTCCCTCCAGCAATTATTAGATATTTTGATCCATTTGTAGGAACAGGATTAGGTTCACAACAGTTGTTAGATTCATTTGATTTTGGAGGAATGTCCCCGTCAGTTAACTTCATGATGATGCCAATTCATTCTGATTTACTCAGAATACAATCAATTGAGTTCAATGACCGCATTAGAAAATCACATTTTTCATTTGAAATTCATGGGGATGACATTGTCATATACCCAGTACCTGGAACAGAACGAGGAAATGCATCAACGCCTTATTTTGATAAAGTCTGGTTTGAATTCTTATTTGAAGAAGAAAAAGCAAAAGACGCCTTATTGTTTGGTAATACAGCGGTTTTAAACGGTGTGATATCGGACGCATCTAATATACCATATGATTATCAACAATACAATACAATTAATGATATGGGGCGCGCGTGGGTTCTTAGGTATGGGTTGGCACTCGTAAAAGAAATGTTAGGTCGTATACGAGGCAAATATAGCACAGTACCTATTCCAAATTCGGAAGTAACACTTAACGGACCAGAATTGATTTCCGAAGCAGCTTCTGAAAAAAGTGATTTGATTACACAATTAAGAGAATTTTTAGATAAAATGACACGAGAGAGCATGTTGCAAAGACAAGCAACAGAAGATGAAGCTTCAATGAATGTTTTATCAAAAGTTCCAACAAAGATATACATAGGATAACAGAATGGCATTATTCGGTACACAACGAGATGCAAAGTTTATGGCATCAATTAATTCAGAGATAATGAATCAGGTTGTTGATACTGAAATTGAATTCTACAAACTTATCGTAGAAGAATCTGATTCTAATTTGTACGGCGAATCAGATAAAAAGTCATTCTATCAGTCCATACTTATTCCTGCACTTATTACTAAAGAAGGTAAAAATGCAAGTCATGATGATTATGGGCATAATTATACAAGAACATTGCAATTTGCAATATCAAGAGATACGGCAGAAAAATCAGGATTTTATCCAGAAGTTGGAGATATTGCATTTTGGGACAATGAATATTATGAATTAGACAATGTTGATGCAAATCAGTATTTAGCTGGTAAGAATCCAGAAACTTGGCAGAATGGCGACAGCCACGGATTTAGCGTATCAATTGTTTGTGATGCTCATGCAACAAGACAAACACCACAAAATATTCGCAATATTCGTTATGGTGGAACAACTAACGATCAAACATATAAAGGACATTGATGCCAAGATATAACAGAGAAAATATTGATCGAAAGACTAATAAACCAAATCCATCTAGAACTGAAACACCTAGAGAAGATTTGATATTGAACCGAGCTACACAGATCAGAAGAGATGATGATGTAATTCGAACACCGCGTCGTACATTGTATGATATAGACTTTGCAATGAAATGGTTTGTTGAAAATGAAATACAACCACAAGTTACTCACAACAATGAATTGATCAATGTACCGGTAATTTTTGCAAATGGAGAGAAATGGGATAGTGTACGACGTTTAGGATATTTGCGAGATGAAAAGGGTATGCTTCAATCTCCGTTGGTTGTGTTGAAAAGAAATACAATGACTGAACGGGATCAACTTAAAAAACTTGATACTAATAGACCAGTTTCAATTGATGGTATCGGCAATCAGATGTATTATAGAGCAAAGTACAACAAAAGAAATCGATATGAAGATGAATTGTTTCCTATACCAATAAATAATCCACAAGAGTCAAAAGAAATATATGCAATTAATATTCCAGAATATGTTGATATAGAATACGATTTAATGTTGTGGACAGATTTCACTACGCAGATGAATGAATTGGTAGAACAGTTTATGCCGTATGGTGGGTTTGCTTGGGGCAATGAACAAAACAAATATCAGACTCATATGAGAACATTTAATTTTGAAACATTGAATACTGTAGGAGAAGACCGTTTAGTACGAGCAACAACGTCGCTAACAGTTAAAGGAACATTGCTAGCAGAACAAGAATTTAGATTATCAACTCTTCAAAAAGCATATTCAATTAAGCGAGTAAGATTTGATACGGTTATAGATGTTGGATTAGATTTATTTTCAACAACAGTTGTTCCAGAACAATTACTCCAGTTTCAATCGCAAGTACTTGCAGGAGGCTCTGTAACAGTTTCATCAACTGGCGTAACAGGCGGCAGCACATCTATAAATGCAGAAACAATGTCATATTTAGTTGATTTAACAGAAAAACAAGCATCATATTCTAGCAATACAACAGTTACTGTCTCAGGTGCAGCTGCAATTAATCCAACAACAGCTTTAGCAGCAACTAAAGCAGAATTTGATATTTACATTAATGGTCAATACATTGATAAGGCTGCATATACATGGACGCCAAACACATTAAGTACACAAACAATTGTATTTAATATAGTTGTATTAGGTTATTCAATTACACCATCTGATGTTGTAATTATTAATGGGAGATGGGAATAAATGGCTAGAATAACTGGTAAACAACTTGCAACCCATTTACAATTAACTGGGTCATTATCAATATCTGGTTCACTATATGGTGATGGTTCAAACCTGACTGGAATCAGCGTTCCTGCAGGAACTATAAGTAGTTCAGCGCAAGTTATTTCAAGCTTGCCAGCTGGAACAATAAGTGGTTCGTCTCAACTACCATCAGGCATTATAAGTGGTTCAACACAATTATCATCAGGCATTATAAGTAGTTCAGCACAATTCGATACATTAACACTTCCTTTTACTGGTTCGTTTACTGGGTCTTTTATTGGTGATGGTTCAGCATTAACTTTATTGCCATCACAAACCGAAAATGATTTTACAACAGCATTAAAAGATAAATTAGATGCTATTGAAGCAAGTGCAGATGTAACCGATGCAGCAAATGTATTAGCTAATTTACCTAATGGAGTAATAAGCGGATCATCACAGTTACCAAGTGGATTAGTAAGTGGGTCAACTCAACTCCCATTAGGTCTTATAAGTGGTTCGGCTCAAGTCATAGCACATTTGCCGGCTGGAACAATATCAGGTTCAATTCAAGTATCCCATGATGATACAACTGGGTTTGTTGCAAACGAACACATTGATTGGACAACCGACCAAGGTGCAACTAATATACACCCCGGAAACTATACTGACACAAATACTACATATAGCATTACAGATGGTGAGTTATCTGAAAATAATTTCACAACAGCATTAAAAAATAAATTAGACGCTATTGAAGCTTCAGCTGATGTAACTGATGCAACTAACGTATTAGCAAATTTACCTGCTGGTATTATTAGTGGTTCAGCACAAATATCAATTACTGAATCACAAATTAGTGACCTAGGTTTATACCTTACTTCTGTACCAGCAGGAACTATTAGTGGTTCATCTCAAATGTTAACCAATTTAGTTGGAAGTGATTTAGTAGTTAAAACAATAACCGCAGAAGAATATGTGGTAAGCTCATCAGTAACTCATATGACTACTTCATTCAGTAGTGGCTCTACAATTTTTGGTGATGATATATTAGATACGCATCAATTTACAGGCTCACTATATGTAAGTGGTTCACTATATGGTGATGGTTCAAATTTAACAGGCGTTGGTGTAGCAGCTGGAACAATTAGTAGTTCAGCTCAATTACCTGCTGGAATCATAAGTGGTTCAACTCAGTTTGATACAATCACTCTCCCATTCACCGGTTCATTTACTGGTTCGTTTGTTGGAGATGGTAGTGGAATTACGGGAATTAGTGGAGCATCTGATGAAAACTTTACAACAGCATTAAAAAATAAACTTGACGGAATCGAAGCATCAGCTGATGTAACAGATGCAGCAAATGTATTAGCAAATTTACCAAGCGGAATAATCAGCGGCTCAACCCAATTACCTGCAAATATAATAAGTAGTTCAGCACAGTTACCATCAGGCATTATAAGTGGGTCAACTCAATTCAATACACTTACTCTCCCATTCACAGGTTCGTTTACAGGCTCATTTGCTGGAGATGGTAGTGGAATCACAGGAATTAGTGGAGCATCTGATGAAAACTTTACAACAACATTAAAAAACAAATTAGATGCAATTGAGGCATCAGCAGATGTAACAGATACAACCAATGTAACTGCCGCTGGAGCATTAATGGATTCGGAAGTTTCTGCATTAGCATTAATCAAAGTATTAACGGCTGCATCCATTTCTGGCTCGTTTACTGCAGTAAGTTCTTCAATAGCATCCGATGTTGCAACCAATACAGCAAAAGCAACAAACGTTTCTACAAATTTATCTATAACTGGAACTACTGAAGCTAGAGTAATCGCTTCTTCAGATGGTGATAACGCAACAATACCCGTAGCAACAACATCTGTTTCAGGTCTAATGAACACTACACTATTTGATAAATTAGATGGGATAGAGGCAAGTGCGGATGTAACCGATACCACTAATGTATTATCTTCTTTAGTTGGCGCTGAGTTGGTAGTTAAAACAATAACAGCAGAAGAATATGT
>Ga0075468_10000577_pt1 | contig 14942 bp, 14 predicted proteins | sample DEB08_DNA_12_FD_77578 | JGI IMG/M metagenome (GOLD analysis project Ga0075468, IMG submission 77578) | Aqueous microbial communities from the Delaware River and Bay under freshwater to marine salinity gradient to study organic matter... | ecosystem: Environmental > Aquatic > Marine > Coastal ...
AATTTTCTTAAGTAAACTAAAAGACGAGTTAGAATTTATATCATCGATTTTAATATTAAACAGTTTGAAACACGAAAACAAAAATATTAACCAAAGCATAACGTATACAAATCCAAAATTTACTTTGTAAATATAATAATTGAAGAGAATATTAAATCCAAACCACCAAATAAGAAACCCTATTATGTTGGATTTTTCTTTCAATAAAATAGGAATATTATTATAAGAATTTTCTAATTTTGGTAATATAAAAGGTAGAGATATTCCTAATATAAATAGAATCACCCCAATATTAAAAGTAGTATGGGAGTTGTCTAAAAGAGCGTAAATGCCCCTCCTAAAAAAAAACTAAAACAAATTAAAATTATTTTAAAATTTTTAAAATTTTCGGGTGTCAATTGTTCTGAATTTTTCATTTTTTATTTTTAATAAATTTATCAAACATAATGAATTTTTAGAACATTTACAAAAAAAAATTTCATTTATGAAATTTGGGGATTCTTTATTAGAATACGTAATGAATAAAAAGAATTGAAAAATAAAGGGCTTGTATGAGACTGAAACAGAAAAAAATAAAAACATAATTTCTTTTGTTGTTTTTTTTCTTTGATGAACACCATTATTAATTTGATAATAAATTTTATAGAAGCAACCCGTTGTGCATTATAATTTAAAGAATAAAGTTGTCCATCTTACTGAAAATCAGTAAATTGTTTTAGCTATAAAACATTAATGATGAACAACTTAAATGCAAATTACGAAAGAATATTGGAAGTTTTAAGAAAAATATCAAAAGAACAACTTTTAGCCTATCAAAGAAGAAAACCTAAATTGAGTGATTTAGAATTGATTAGTTTAAGTTTAACTGCTGAATTTATGAGTATTGATAGTGAAAACGATTTATTTAGACATCTTCCAAAATCACTTTCATCAAAAATTGAAAGAAGTGTTTACAATAGAAGGAGGAGAAATCTATTTGAACAAACCAATGTTATTCGTTTGAAATTAGCTTCTTATTTTAATGATTTCGAAAATTATTTCGTTGTTGACAGTATGCCTTTAGAAGTTTGCAAACTATCAAGAAGTACACGTTCTACAGTTTGTCGTGAAAACATTGAAACTGTTCCAAACAAAGGTTATTGTGCCTCGCAAGGTTCAAAATATTATGGCTATAAATTACACGCTATTTGTTCTGTTAGTGGTGTATTTCAAAGTATTGATTTAAGTCCAGCTTCTGTGCATGACATAAATTATCTTAAAGATATTAAAACTCAAATTAGTGATTGTACTTTAATTGGAGATCGTGGTTATTTATCTGCCGAAATTCAGTTAAACTTATTTGAAACTTGCAATATAAAATTGAATACTCCAATGAGAAATAATCAAAATGATTACAAGAAACAACCTTATATTTTTAGAAAAAAGAGAAAACGAATAGAAACTTTATTCTCACAACTCTGTGACCAATTTATGATTAGACGCAACTATGCAAAGTCTTTTGAAGGTTTTAAAACTAGAGTATTGTCAAAAATAACGGCATTAACAACAATTCAATACATCAATAAGTTTATTTTTAATAGAAATATCAATAATATTAAAATTAGCATAATTTAAAATGCACAACGGGTAGCTTATATATTAATTATAACCAATTTAATAATCTTTTCTACTTTTGAAATTTTAGGGACACTCCATTGTTTGGTTTGCGTGTTAATAGCAGCTTATGGCGCTTTAAAACGTACGAAGCGAATATTGGTGTTTGGCCTTTGTTTTTCTCAATATGTCTCCAATAATTGGGGAGTCATTGGCCTATGCAGAAAATGACAATTTGGTGCATTTACTTGTAATCATGTTTTTTATAGTTCCAGTAGTTATCACCCTCCCAATCGGCATAAAATATGGTTCCGAAAACTTGGCAACAGTTGATTTTGACACATTGGGAATGGGGATGGAAAATATACCAGTCTATACTACAGAAGTGTCTTGGTCTTACCATGCCACTGGTCTTCATATGGAAATGTCATTTGATTTTGGTGATACCTCGCAAGTATTTTATGAAATGAGCATGAGTAATGACGGATCTGGTGATTACACCTACACGCAAAATGGCGATTTAACATACTCAGCATCATGGAATGCAAATGGAACCGGACAGTGGACTAACCACATGACCAGCCCTCCAATTGTGACCTATTGGTAATGAGCGACTAAATATTCTTGAAGAACTCAAAATTAAATTATAAATCATCCCTACACATTGATCTGGGTTAAGAAATGCATCTTATTTCTGGGCTCAATTCCAGTAAATTAATTCTCCGATTTGTTCACCTCGGCAGGATTGCGTTGTGATCCCACAAAGGGCCACTTTGGAAATAGCACAAACAAAAAAACGCACAAGCAAGCTTGGCGTTTTTTCTTAATTGCACTATTTATTCGTGACTCAAACTTATGAAAGTTAGAACTTTAGTAAATACATCAATGAGATCATTAAGTTTATTAGCCAGAATTTCGACTAACGAACTCAATACTCAAATTATTCAGATTTGTATTTTGCATACCAAGCAAAACCACCACCCTCTTGAATGAAGCGAACATGAAGTGTATTTGCACTTATAGAAATAATATCATATTCTACAGATCCCGTGTACCAGCCCATAAAACCGCCATCAGAAATGGTAAAACTTACACCTGTGTATGGCACACCGTCATAGCGACCTTCGATTGCTGCTTTGGATGATGAAGGTAAAAGAGATACATTCTTTAATCCAAACATGGACTTAGCCACTGTGTCATCATAACAACCTTCGCTAACTACTCCTATAATATTCTTATAGGTTCCTGGTACATATGCAGAACCAACAGTTTGTTCAAAAGTTAATCCCGTTGCGGTATTGGTAAAAACGAATTCGTTCGTGTAAATACACGTTTTTTCAGTATCATTTGGTTGTATACCCCACCAAGTTGGCATTGCAAATTCTCCTTCACCAGGAACATCTCCAACAGGTCCTAGACCAATATGTGAAGGAATATCCGAAGCCCACACCCAAGTTTTACTATCACCTAATTTGGTTCCAGCAAGATATTTTTATGAACCTGAAATGTTTCCTTCATCAATCTCCCCATCACAATCATTATCAATACCATCCTCAAGTTCGGTGGCAGCTGGATTTACATAAGCATCTGTATCATCACAGTCCCCTTGGTTTTCTGTGTAGCCATCACCATCATCATCAACATTTAAATTAAAATCTTCAATTTTAACCTGCGAATAATACCCAGGATTTTGAATAATTATTCCCATTTCCGAAAAATTTACCAAATCAATAAAACTTTGAGGAATTGGAAAAACCTCATTTTTTCTATCGGTAAAACCAGGAAGGTTTTCAGAGGCTTTATTGAAACGAACTAAATCAAAAAACCGTTTTCCTTCACCCATGAACTCAGACCTTCTTTCTTGCAAAATGAAATCTCCCAGTTCAGAATTAAAATTATTTGAGCTAACATCTTCTATTATAATATCTTCGAGGCCAGCTCTATTTCTCACAAGATTCAGATAATATAAAGCTTCGTTAACTTCTCCCGTATAAAAAGATAATTCGGAACGTAACAATAAAAGTTCAGCATACCTAACCACTTTTATATCATTACCAAAGTTAAATGGCAAAAAGCCATCAGTTCCATCTCCCTGTCTTGGTAAATATTTTTTATTAAAGAATCCGGTGTGTTGATACGACTCATAATATGTTGCTCCAGTTTGTGAAACCCACTCAGTAATATTCAGAATAGCTATATCCCTTCTAATATCTCCAGATTCAAAACTGTTATAACTCTCTTCGGTGGGAATGTTAAATCCAAATCCTGACCTAAATTCAGGCCCATAATAATCTCTTATTCCTTGCCAAGCAACCATTAGGTTTCCTTGACTTAAGAAAAGAGTCGCCCAATCTGAAGGTCTGTTATCTGTACAATCAATGTCAAAAACAGATGAAGCTGTTGGCCCGTCATCAAAAATAGTTTCATAATTGGTCACTAAAGAGTATTGATTAGATGAAATAATTTCATCTAATACCTTTTCTGCTTCACCATAATTCCTCATTTTTACTAATGTTTTACTCAAAAAAGCAAGCATTGCGTTCTTAGTAATTACAGATCTTCCTGAAGACGAAACCCCATGATCTACAGTGATTAAAATTGCTTGTTCTAGCATTGCTTTAACCTCAATTAATAAATTATTTCTTACCCCTATTGAACTGTATGACAAAATAGGGTCATTGTTGTCATCATATTCATTAATTCGAGGAAAATGTCCGAACCACTCTATTAAGTTATAGGCATAAAAAGCCCTCAGAAAAAGAGCTTCGGCCAAATAGTTTTGAGAAACATTGGGGATTTCCTTTCCTTTTATATAGGCATACGAAGCCCTATTGTATCCCCCGTACATAGTATTCCAAATCTCGCTTAATACTCGGTTGGTGGGATAAAGTGTAAAATCATCAATCACTGCAAGCGATAGATTATCAGTTCTTCCCGTTATTGGGTCACCACCTTTCAAGGCATTGTCAGATGCAATTTCAGCTGCCATAACTGACCATGAGTAGCTTGTCAATAATTCTTGGGTATTGGCTAACATTGTTACCAACTCGCTTTCATTTGTAATTGGGTTGTCAAAAACATCAGAACCTGATTGATCAAATCTATAAGGAAGTTGAATCCCAACAGCGGGAGAATCTAAATTATCTATTTGACTTTGAAGGTTTGTAATCAATGCATCTGTATAAGCTTTTGTTGTGGCATCTTGGTCATCCGTTGGATCTGCCAAGCCTCTTAGTTGTTGGCTATTGGCATCGTTGTTTTCTGCGAGTACCGATTCAAGCGTTGGAACGCCCTCATCACCATTACCAGCATTAGCGGCATAAAGCGCATAGGGAACACTTAGCAGTTGTGTCGTTCCCATAGCTACATAGTCATTAGCACCGTTTATGCTTAACTCAATTCCTAAGTAATAACTGCCCGATGACCAATCCAGTTCTGAAAGGGTGCCTGTTAAGGGAGTTCCCTTCCCTATTACAAGATTCACCTGTCCTAAATCATCCGTAGGGACATAGTGTGTTTCTGTAAAAATAGGGACTGCGGTTTGTGAACCCTGAATAACATTAAACTTGAAATATACATTGGACTTTATAATCAACTCCCCAGAACTGTTTCTTACCGTTGCTTGGTAATTAAACCCCTGTGGGGCTTGGGATTGCAGTTGTGTTATAGATGCTATGACTAGGCATAGAACGGCGTAAATCTTTTTCATCGCTTGATAATTTTATAGGTATTGGTTTGTTTTGAATCTTTGGTCGTTACTGTTACAAAGTAAATCCCTGAAGTGAGGTTTGGTAAACTTAAGGGTTGCTGTTTTTGGTGTGCAGTCTGTAGAATTTGTTTTCCACTGATATCTGTTATACTCACATCAAAGTATTGCTCGGTTGGGTGGATTATGAAAATGGATTCTTCCACTGGATTTGGAAATACCTTCACTTGTAATTGTAGTTCAGGCGTTTCTGTAGTTAAAGTTGATAAATCCAAAGAGGGATAATAACCATTTCCTAATTGAATACTCCCGTCTTCGGAAGTCATCGCACCAACCATCACTTCGCCAGCGGTGTATCTCAGTTTGTTATTTCCATTTTCAAAAGTGGTGCCACTAGGGCCAATCACTTGTTTGGATATACTTTGACTAAAGCCTGAAAGGCCTAAAAACAAAAAAGCAAATGTAAAATAGCGCATTATTAAAGGGGGAATTATAATCCAAATATAATAAATTTTTTACAAATCAAAAAAAGGTTAGGTACAGCGCACAAAAAAATCCCTAAGAATATTAAGGACTAGCTACGCTGATCCCTTAAAGGGCCGCTTTGAAAATAGTTCAAACAAAAAAACGCTCAAGCAAGCTTAAAGAACATAAAGGATTAGCTACGCTGATCCCTTAAAGGGCCGCTTTGAAAATAGTTCAAACAAAAAAACGCTCAAGCAAGCTTGGCGTTTTTTTGTTTGAACTATTTATTCGTGACCACGAAGGGATTCGAACCCCCAACCCTCAGAGCCGAAATCTGATATTCTATCCAGTTGAACTACGCAGCCATTTCTATTTTCCACAAAAATAGAAATCTTTTTTTATTTACATTAATTTTTTTTTAACCAGAACGGAAATAATTTTTCCATCTGCTTGCCCTGATAACTGATTTGATACTGCGCCCATTACTTTCCCCATATCTTTCATTCCCGAAGCACCTAGTTTCGCAATTGTTTCAAGTACTACTTTTTCAATTTCTTCTTCGGATAAAGCTTCTGGTAAAAATTGCTCTAAAACTACTATTTCTGCCAATTCTGGAGCTGCTAAATCTTCTCTATCTTGTTTGATAAAAATAGCTGCACTGTCTTTTCTTTGTTTTACTTGCTTCTGGATAATTTTTAACGCTTGTTCTTCTGTGATTTCTTCTTGAACTCCCGTTGCCGTTTTTGCCAATAAAAATGCAGATTTTACTGCTCTTAAAGCCTGTAAAGCAACCGTATCTTTTGCTTTCATTGCTTCTTTCATTTTATCCATTACTTGTTTTTGAAGACTCATCTTTCGTTGGTTTTTGGTTCGTTATTATTGATTGTATGATCAAATGTTTTACGGGTTTCAAAGGAACAAAAATTAACTCATTTACTTTGTTTTTTTTTTAAATACAACCTATTTTTATTATAGTCTATAAACGCCTTTCCTTTTTGTAAAATGTCAGCGCCAATAATTCCATGAACTTCTTTCGCTTGATGTTGCACGAGTGCTGTATTTACGTGTACTAAATTAAACAACACTAAATGACATTTATGTGTTTTCCAACCACCAATTTTTAGCGTGTTGTTCTTCGAAGCTAGTGTTTCCATATCTGTGGCTCCTGCACCAGCGGCCTTTGTTTCACTCTCTTGTGCATCGAGATTAAAATATTCAATCAGATTCAACCCTACACAAGAATTTGAAGCACCCGTATCTAAAATGAAACGCCCTTTTATACCGTTTATTTTTGCCTTTAATTCGAAATGATTGGTGGCAATTTTTTTGAGCTTTATTTTAATGTAGGAATGCTTCTTTAAAATGGTCGCTATACGCTTCATGTAAATTTATAAGATACCAAAAATACAATTTATTAAATACTACCGCTCTAAAATTTCTTTCAATTTTTCTTTATAAACAGGAAACTCTCTAATATTGTGATGTGTACCACTGTCTATTTCTATAAATTGATTTTTAATAGATGTATTTAAGGATAATAATTTTTTAGATTGCGAAAAGGAAGTCGTTTTGTCTTGGTTTCCGTGAAAAAGGGTGATGGGAGTTCTTACATTCGTGATGTCATGGTCTGTTCTAAACTGATACTTCAACAAGAAAGTGGGTGCACATTTTGAATTGTATTGAACAGCTTTTTTAAAATTATAAAAAGGGGCTTCTAAAATTAATTCTTTAGGGGTGTTTACTGAGGCTATTCTGGTTGCAAAAGTACTTCCTAGAGAAAACCCATAAATGACAATATTTTCTTCTTTAACATTTTTTTTTATATACTCATAAACAGCCAAGGCATCTTTATACATATTTTCTTCATGAAATTCGCCTGTACTTTTCCCATAGTTTCTATAATCAAAGACCAAGACCTCGTAATTATATTCTAAAAAGCAAGCGACTCTATTTCCCCAACTTATAAGATTTCCTTTGTTTCCATGGCAAAATAAAACAACTCCTTTTGGATTTTGTAATTGAAAATGAAGTGCATTAATTTCGTTGTTTCCGTCGGTTTTTATAAAGACTTCTTCAAATTTATTAGAACAGTTATAGTGATAATTTCTAGCTATTTTTTTTCCATTCAAAAAAATAAAATGCTCTTGAAAATAGTAAAAAATAAAAATAATTACCGCAATAAAACTTATGAAAACAAAAAGAAAATTAGTCCAGTTCATTACAATTTATTAATTCACAAAACTACTGATTTTTGGCATCAAAAAAACCGATTCAGAAATGAATCGGTTTTTTTGATACTTAATGAGCTACTGAAACAAGTTCAGCATAGGTAGATTCAGTATGACAATTTATTTATAGTCGCTATGCGACTAGCCTCCAAAGTCATCAAAACGGATGTTTTCGTCTGCAAGACCAAAATCTTCGCCCATTTTTTGAACCGCATTGTTCATTAATGGAGGTCCACAGAAATACAATTCTAAATCTTCAGGTGCTTCATGGTGATCTAAGTAATTTTCAATCACACAATTGTGAATGAATCCCATAAAACCGTCTCCAGCTTCATCATTAATATCTTTCTTTACTTTCCAATTATCCGTTTCTAAAGGGTCAGACAAAGCAATAAAGAATTTAAAGTTTGGAAAATCTTTTTCTAAAGCTCTGAAATGATCAATATAAAATAATTCTGCCTTAGAACGTCCTCCGTACCAATACGTTACTTTTCTACCCGTTTTTAAGGTTCTGAAAAGGTGATATAGGTGAGAACGCATAGGTGCCATTCCTGCTCCACCTCCTACATATAACATTTCAGATGCTGATTCATTGATGAAGAATTCTCCGTAAGGTCCAGAAATCACACATTTATCTCCTTTCTTTAATCCAAAGATATAAGAAGAAGCAACTCCAGGATTTACATCCATCCATCCGCCTTTTGCTCTATCAAAAGGAGGGGTTGCAATACGTACGTTTAACATAATTTCTCTACCTTCGGCAGGATAAGAAGCCATAGAATAAGCTCTTTCTATCGTTTCATCATTCTTCATTACCAAAGGTCTCAGTTTAAACTTGTCCCATTCGGCTTTAAATTTTTCGGGTGTGTCATGCTCTTCTGGATGTGCTGTAATATCCATATCTGCAAACTTTACTTCACAAGGAGGAATTTCAATTTGAATATATCCACCGGCTTTGTACCCCATATCTTCAGGAATCTCAACAACAAATTCCTTGATAAATGAAGCAACATTATAATTTCTTACAACAACAGCATCCCATTTTTTAATTCCGAAAACTTCCTCTGGAATCGTAATGTTCATGTCTTGTTTTACTTTTACCTGACATGCTAAACGAATTCCTGTTTTTAATTCTTTCTTTGTAAAATGAGGTGTTTCAGTTGGCAAAGCTTCTCCTCCACCTTCTAAAACATGGCATTCACATTGTACACAAGAACCACCACCACCACAAGCGGATGGTAAAAATATTTTTTCGTTTCCTAATGTTGTTAAAAGTGTGCTACCAGAACCAACTTCAATTTTCTTTTCTCCATTAATGGTAATTGTTACTGGACCTGAAGGCGATAGTTTTTGTTTTACAAATAAAAGCAATGTTACTAGTAACAATGTTACTAATAAAAAAGCGGCTACTGTTGCAATTACGGTTCCTGTTGTACCTGCTGCTAATATCATTTTTCTTCTAGTTTATATTTGTATTTTCAGCAACCATTTCTTTCGCTGATGTTTTTTCTGTTTTTTTCTTAATAGCGACCTCTGTTACTGGCTTTTCTTCTTTCTTTTCTTCATCACCACCTGTTAACATTCCTCCAAAACTCATAAAACCAATGGCCATTAATCCTGTAATGATAAAGGTAATTCCTAAGCCTCTTAATGCTGGTGGTACACTTGAATATCTGATTTTTTCACGAATTGCAGCAATGGCAAGTATTGCTAAAAACCAACCAATACCAGAACCAACTCCGTAAGTTAACGACAAACCTAAAGTAGGAATTTCACGAGATTGCATAAATAAACTTCCTCCTAAAATAGCACAGTTCACAGCAATTAATGGTAAGAAAATACCCAATGAATTGTACAAGGATGGTGAAAATTTTTCAACAATTATTTCTACCAATTGTACCATGGTTGCAATGGTTGCAATAAACATGATAAAGGATAAGAAACTTAAATCGTATTGTGCATATTCTTCGCCCAACCAAGCCAATGCGCCATCTTGTAAAATATATTGGTCTAACAGCCAGTTTAAAGGTACGGTTACTGCTAATACAAAAATAACAGCAGCACCTAAACCTACGGCAGTAGCTACTTTTTTAGATACAGCAAGGTAGGAGCACATCCCTAAGAAGGTAGCAAATACCATGTTGTCTATAAATATCGATTTGAAAAATAATTCTAAATGTTCCATATATTTTTGGTTTTTGGTTAATGGTTTTTTGTTGATAGTGGATCGTTAAGAACCAACAACTAAAAACCAAAAACTACAAACTAATTTTAGTTCTCTTCTATTAATGATGTATTTCTACTACGTTGAATCCAGATAATAATACCCACGACTATTAATGCCATCGGAGATAATAACATAAACCCGTTATTTTCATATCCTAGCGCATATAATCCTGTTTTCTCAATAGAATCTCCTAAAACTTTAAATCCTAATAAAGTTCCAGAACCTAATAATTCTCTAAAGAAACCAACTGCAATTAAAATGACACCATATCCAACTGCATTTCCTATTCCGTCTAAGAAAGAACGCCAAGGTCCATTTCCTAAAGCAAAAGCTTCAAAACGTCCCATAATAATACAGTTTGTAATTATTAATCCCACAAAAACAGAAAGTGTTTTACTCAATTCGTAAGCAAATGCTTTTAAGACTAAATCCACAATAATTACTAAAGTTGCTACGACAATTAGCTGCACAATAATTCTAATTTTTGAAGGTATAATGTTTCTCATTAATGAGATCACTACGTTTCCTAAACCTAATACAAATAGTACAGAAACCGCCATTACAATGGAAGCTTTTAATTCTGCTGTAATTGCTAAAGCAGAACAAATACCTAATACTTGAATCGTAATTGGGTTGTTATCCGCTAATGGATCTGAAAGTAATACTGCGTCTTTTTTTGATAATAATCCCATATTTTATTTTTTTAATGATTTAAAATAAGGCACATACAATGCTAAATCTTTCTTTATCATAGCAGAAACTCCATCACCAGTAATGGTTGCACCGGCAATTGCATCTACTTCATAATCTGTTTTTTCTTCGTTCTTTGGGTCATTATTTCCTTTGGCAACGGTAATTCCTTTAAAATCTCCGCTAGCAGACATTAAATGTTCTCCGATGAAATCATCCATAAAATAACGTTGCGTAATATTGGCCCCTAAACCTGGCGTTTCTCCTTTGTGATCAAAATAAGCTCCTCGTACAATCATATTTTCATCCATGGCTACATATCCCCAAATTGCATCCCACAAACCTTTTCCTCGAATGGGTGCTACATAAAATACTTTGCCTTCTTTTTCACCAATAAATAAAGGTAATCTTCTTTCATTTCCTGCTTTTGCAGCAGTTTGTTCTTTTTTTACATCAATTAAAAAAGCGGTATCATCTTCAGAAATTTTATTCCCTTGAATGATTAATTGTTTTTTAATGTATTTTACAAACTCAGTACCAGCAATATCTGTAGAAACAAAGTTTGCACTAGACTCATCGTTTTCATTGATTCCCATAGCATACAAAATATTTTGTTGCTTTTCAATGCGCTTATTCTCGTCAATATTTGGTTTTAAAGAGGAGGCAAAAAAGGCCAATAACGAACCAACAACTAATACCATAATTACGGCAAAAATCATTGTATATGAATTACTATCTGTTCTTTTACTCATAATTTAAGCGATTTTAACTTTAGTACGTTTTAATCTTTTCTTTACGTTTCCTTGAACGACATAATGGTCTATTGTTGGCGCGAATACATTCATCAATAAAATTGCTAAAAATACGCCTTCTGGATATGCAGGATTGAACACACGAATCATAATAGATATAAACCCTATTAAAAAACCATAAATCCATTTTCCTTTATTTGTCTGTGAACCTGTTACGGGATCTGTAGCCATAAACACAGCGCCAAAAGCCAAACCACCAATGGTTAAGTGTTCCCACCAAACCGTATTCATTAAACCATAAAATTTGCTAGAATCTGTAATAATATCAGCGGCAACAATTTGATTGAATATCAACCCCATTACTGCTGCTCCAACAAAGGCTGAGAGAATAATTCTCCAACTTGCTATTTTTGTAAAAATTAGAATTGCTGCACCTACAAGAATTAAAAATGTAGAAGTTTCCCCAACTGAACCCGGTATGAATCCCATGAACTTATCGAATGTAGAGTAGATCACTTCTTGGTTTTGCGCATAACTTCCTAAAATAGTTTCTCCAGAAATTGCATCTGCTGTTCCTGTTCTATTTACAGCGTCATAGACCCATACTTTATCTCCAGACATCCAAGTTGGATATGCAAAAAACAAGAAAGCTCTAATGGTTAAAGCGGGGTTTAGGATATTCATTCCTGTTCCTCCAAATACTTCCTTACCAATAACAACTCCAAAAACCACGGCAACTGCTAACATCCATAAAGGGGTGTCAATTGGTACAATTAAAGGCACTAACATTCCTGTTACTAAATAGCCTTCTTCTACCTCATGTCCTTTAATTACTGCGAAAATAAATTCGACTAATAGTCCGACTCCATATGAAACAATTACGAGTGGTAGCACTTTTATGATTCCAATCCATAAATTATCAAAGGTGAAAAAATTAGCCAATACATCTGTTCTTAATGAACCGTCTATGGCAGCATAATGTTGATAACCTGCATTGAACATTCCAAAAAGCAAACAAGGAACTAAAGCCATAATTACGATATTCATCGTACGCTTTAAATCATCTGCTGCTTTTATATGAGTTCCTCCGTGAGTCACTTCATTTGGTAAATATAAAAAGGTATGGATCGCGTTAAACGCTGGAGCCATTTTAGTTCCTTTATATTTTTCTTTTAAATTGTGTAAATTTTGTTTTAAGCTCATACTTTTTATTTTCTTCTAAAATAGAAAAGACATTTCGTTTTACTTTTTAATAGTTTGGTCTTTTAAATCCAAAGACACAAAATTATTTTTAATGACAGAAAGTAACTTTAATTTACGCCACTTGTCAACTTTAAGCACTTCTTTCTATCCTAATTCTTCTCTCATTAAATCCAAACCTTCTCGAATTATCTTCTGGTGAGGCTGCTTTGATACACAAACAAATTCTGTCAAAGCAAAATCTTCTGGTGCTACTTCATATCCACCTAAAGCTTCCATTTCATCTAAATCTTTATACATAAATGCTTTTAATAGTTGCATCGGATAAATATCTAAAGGAAATACTTCTTCATAAGAACCTGTTACTACAAAAGCTCTATGTTCGCCATTTGTGTTGGTATTTAAGTCGTATTTTTTATTGGGAGTTAACCAAGAAAAAGTTAATGCTCTGGAAGTAGAAATTTTATTAAAAATGGGTTTGTTCCATCCAAAAAATTCATAATCGTCTCCTTCTGGAATCGCTGTTATTTGGTTGTCATAATACCCTAAGAAACCAGCGGCTTTCACTTCCTTTCCAGAAAGCACATTTCCACTAATGATTCTTGTATTTTCATTTTGCAAATTATTAGCCGTTACATCTTCAATGATTGCTCCTGCAATGGCAGTCACATATTGTGGATTCTTAAATTGCGAACCTGTTAAAGCGACTGTTCTGGTTACATTCAACTTCCCTGTTAAAAACAACTCACCAATAACAACTAAATCCTGAGGAGTAATTACCCAAACAACTTCTCCTTTATTTATAGGGTTTATAGATGCAATCTGAGTCCCTACATTCCCTGAAGGATGTGGCCCTGAAACTTTATGAACTTCAATGCCTTTTAAATTTATCAAAGGAGAATTAGAATTCACTCCTACAGAAACATGCACTTTACCATCAGTAAGTTTAGCAACTGCTGTAATTGCTGCTTGCAATGCCGCTTCTTTACCCGCTAAAGTAAAATCTAAATCAGCAGCTAAGGGTGCACTTGCATACCCAGATATAAAAATAGCTTTGGGTGCTTGGTCTGGATTTGCAACAACATCATACGGACGTTGTTTTACAAAAGGCCAACAACCAGAAGCGAACAAATGATGCTTCACTTCTTCTGCTGACATAGTGCTTGCTTCTTTCGTTCCAAAATCTTTGTATTCTTGTGAAGCAGTTGCAGCGATTTTTACTGCTAACACTTTTCTTCTTGCGCCACGTACGATCTCAATTACTTTTCCAGAAACAGGGCTTGAAAATAAAATGCGTTCATCACTTTTTGAATAAAATAATGAATCTCCAGCTTTTACTTCTGTTCCTTCTTTGGCAATGAGCTTTGGTGTAATTCCGTGAAAATCTTCTGGCTTTACGGCATAAATACTACTTTGAGAAATCTTAGTAATATTTTTTTCGGCAACGCCAACAAGCTTAATGTCTAAGCCTTTTTTAATACGAATGTCTTTTGACATAGTAAATTAGAATATTTAGTTATCTAAAAAAATCATGCAAATTTAGGGATTTTAGCAATTATTTCTAATATACTTTCGAGGATATATTTACCAATTTTCTTATTTATAACGATTCTATATAACGGTTGTGGTAAAATATTTTTTATGACAAAGCTCTCTTATTGTATATTTTGAGGTAAAAGAAAAAAGGTAGTTCATATTACTAAAAATTACCCCACTAGCACAAGGTAAAAATCGCATAGATGCTATCCTAAAATACCCAACAGTATTAATGATCCTCAGAAAGAAGAAAGTGATAGCGATGTCGGAATAAAACCAGAATTAAAAAAAAAGGAATTGGCTCCTCGATTTTTGACATTCATAGACATTCCCTCATTAAATACTATTTTTTTAAAATGATCCCATTAAAATTTGGCTTAAATTTTGATAAATGACATAAATGAATCTTATTTTTGTAAAATGCATCCAAAATTTCTAATTCCTTTTTTTATCTTTTTTTGCTCAAGCCTCTTTTCGCAAAACATAAAATCCATTCAATTAAGACCCTTTCAAGAAAATAATTTTTCTTCTATTGTGCCCTTAGG
>Ga0075468_10000589_pt1 | contig 14826 bp, 15 predicted proteins | sample DEB08_DNA_12_FD_77578 | JGI IMG/M metagenome (GOLD analysis project Ga0075468, IMG submission 77578) | Aqueous microbial communities from the Delaware River and Bay under freshwater to marine salinity gradient to study organic matter... | ecosystem: Environmental > Aquatic > Marine > Coastal ...
AAGGTATCCAAATGGTACATGGGCAGCTAAAAAAGGTGCCGGTTATCATGATGATAAGGTAATGGCCATGTTATGGAACCTAATTATGTTAGATGATGAATTAGTAACTAGATATTTTGAAGTACTGCAGACTGATAAAAATAACAAGCCTCTAAAGATTAAGCAATTCGACTTCGGGATTAAATATTTTATGAACCCAACCTCTATATATAGTGGCGAAGGCAGAGAAGATGGTTTTAATGATACAGCGCCTATTATAATAGGCAATGCTCAAAATACCGACTCTGACATGGACCAACTAATGGGGATGGGATGGACACCTTTATAATATGTCAGTACAACAATCACAGTTAAATAAGAGTAGGTTAGATAAATTCCTATGTGTTATCAACATACCTGAAGGTCTTAGGGGTATCAATGATAATAACATCGGATCTACTGCTAATAATAAGATTAATGAGAATTCATTACAATTTTCTGTATATGGTGCGGTTGTACCTGATGTAACAGTACCTGATGTTATACTACCCTATGCAGGTCAATCATTTAAGTTATCTAGTAATACAAGACCTCCTTATGCAAACGTAACTGTTAGTTTTACTGTTGATAATAAATTTAATAACTACTGGGTCATATATAAGTGGCTGGACCTACTTAATGATGATAGGGAGTCTGTATTTGATGCAGCGGACATTGCAGACACAACCAAAGTATCATCAGAATCTCGTACTTCAGATAAAAAGCGAAATAGATCATCTACACCACCAGAGCTGTATCAATCTCTTATTACTATATATGGTATGGATGAATTTGACAAGCCTGTAGTTCAATTTGACTACACAAAAGCATTTCCAGTTTCCTTAGGTGGTATTAATTATAATTACCGAGAATCTGGTGAGATTGAAATAGAATTTGAATTTGCATTCTCGCAATTAATAGTGAAGTTACCGTAATTTTTATCCCGTCTAGCCATAAATAATATTATGGCACGTACAATTCAATCACCAGGTGTAGAGATTAATGAGATAGATCTGTCTCTAAGACCTAACATACCTGCAGGCACCACAGTTCTAGTCCCAGGCTTTTCAGATAAGGGCCCTACAGATGAAGTTATTCAAGTAACGAGCGCAAGTGAGTTCGAGCAAATCTACGGATTGCCTACTACACCAGCAGAACGCTACTTCTATCACTCAGTTAGACCGCTCTTCAACTCACCAGCCAATATTATGACGTATAGACTACCATACGGTGATGATAAAGGTCAAGGGTTCGGTAACACATATGGAGCACTTGCATACCCTGCAGCTGGTATTGCATTATCCGGTAGAGGTGCCGATCTGGAGACGTACACACAACCAACTTCAAGTAACTCAAACGGTGATGAAGTAGATGTACCGGGTATATATGTACTCGGCAAACCATACCACATGGAGTTAACTCAGGAGCAATACTTCAAGGTACTTCAAAATGAAGGATTCGAATGGTCTAACGATAGAACAACACTACCAGACTCATATGAAAACCTAGGTAACGCTGCGGTAGTTGTTCTTAATAAAGGTCAGACGACAGTTAATAGCCGGTTTGAAGGATACTATATCGGTCTTGCAGATAATACTAACTTAAATGACGCAACAGACTTCGATGCTATATTAACAGCAGAGACAGTAGCTACTAGCGCAACTGTTACATCTAATTACCTAAGACTACCAACTCAGAGATTAAACTTTACACTATCTGGTGCAAATGATGCAACGACTAATACGTTCGGTCAAGAGACTGATAGTATATCTGAGATTATGGAAAATCTCACAGAGTTCGATATTGCAACACCGCAATACGACGATGTACTATCAGTTGGCTTATTTAAATTAAGGCAATCAGTATTTGCTGCTGACGTTATCAAGCTTGATTACATCTTATCTGAAAACTATGTTGGATCATTTGACTTCCATAGACAACGACAGAGCCAGCAAGGTGGTGCTCCTCAGAGCTTCTTCTTAGGATTTAGAGAAGATGATTCACCTAATATATCAGTTGTTATCAACGATAATTTATCACACAGAAATGGTGATACTTACCTCGACCTTAACGGTAACCCTATTAACAAGATAAGAATTGCTAGTACTAAGTTTGCCATCAACGGTACACAAGGCATCGATGCAGACCCGGCTTACAGTACCTTCAAGGAACTATCAAGTGGTTATATCCCTGAGTCTTCACTGGTACCAACTACTAGTACTGCACTCATTAATAACGTCTTCAGTACATTATCCGGAGCGGTTGATGTGTTAGGAGCAGCTGACTCATTATTTACTGTAGGTGCATATGCTAATGCTAACTTACAAGCAGCTCAAAAAGATCTAGGTAGCGTACCACGGAAGATTGATAGATTGCTTGATACCATTGAAAACCCTGAAGTGTTCGATCTAGATATCACTATCGAAGCTGGCTTAGGTACTATTAACGCTGCGAGAAAAGATAATGGTGATGATAAGTACTTCGACGATCTAACTAATGTTGCAGCAATGTCCGGTTTCTACAAATCAGACATCACTAAGATATCTTCTGAAGCACAGAGTTACAGAGATAACTGGAAGACAATCTACAATAGGTTCAATGACTTCGCAGAGAAGAGAAGGAAGGATCATATGTTTATTGCCGATTTACCAAGGCCTATATTCGTACAAGGACGTAACTTCAAGACTCTAGACGATCCTGAAAAGAACTTCTCCTTGAATGTATCGAAGCCAGTACAAGCCTTCACAACTATTCTTAATTCAAGTTACTCCACTACATATGCTTGCTGGACTAAGGTTTACGATAGTTCATTAGACGATCAAGTATGGGTGCCATTCTCTGGTACTGCTGCAAGTCAATTCGCTAATACAGATGCTAACTTCCAACCATGGTTCGCGCCTGCTGGATTTACTAGAGGTAGAGTTGGTAGTGTTAATGATATTGCGCTATATCCGAAGCAGAAGCAAAGAGACCAACTTTATAAGAACTCGGTCAACCCAGTTGCATTCTTCCCAGGTGACGGTTTTGTAACATTTGGTCAGAAGACCCTACAAGCAGCTCCGACAGCATTTGATAGAATTAATGTACGTAGACTGTTCTTGAATCTCGAGAAAGCAACGAGAAATACTGTTAAGTACTTCTTGTTCGAGCCTAATACGCTACTCACGAGAACGAGAGTCATTAATACACTCACACCAATATTCGAGAATGCTAAGAATACTGAAGGATTGTATGATTACTTGATCGTATGCGATGAAAGAAATAACACACCAGACGTTATCGACCAGAATGAGATGGTAGTAGATATCTACTTAAAGCCGGTTCGTGCTGCTGAATTCATTCTTGTTAACTTCTACGCTACTCGTACAGGAACAGACTTTAACGAGATCATCGGTTAATAACCATACCCGTAATAACCCTTAACAAAAAGCCGATCCGAAAGGGTCGGCTTTTTTTGTGCATCATAGACTAAATAATTATACGATTCATTTCAACGTTTTAGTATATACTTTAACGAAATCGTGGAGAAAAGATTAAATATAATTAGTTATGGCAGACGTACAACAAACAATACAAGACTTTTACACTCAGGCGCAAGCAAAAGATTTCGCAAGAAACAACTTGTTCAGAGTACTTAACATCGACTTTGGTAGTGGCAGTGATGTATCTATTGGAGAAGATGATCTAATATATGCTACAACAGCTACTTTACCTGGTAAAACAATTCAGGACGTCACAGTGCCTTATATGGGACTAGACTTTCATGTACCTGGTACTGTTAAGTATAACAACTCCGCTGGTTACTCTCTAACCTTTAGAGCTGACGAATCATATAAATTGTATGAGAAGTTCCAACAGGTTATTAATGATACGTTTGACGATTCAACATCCACAGGTAACTACTTTACACCTAAAGCTGATTCTGTAATCGACTTAGTACAGTTAGATAAGGAATTAAACAAGCAAGCACAATACCAACTAGTTGGTGCAAGTATACGTTCAGTCGGTGATCTTTCATACGATGTAACGGCTTCTGGCGACGTTCAAACCTTTACCGTTACTATTGCCTACCAATATTATAGAAAGACTTCATAACATCTATTTTATAACTTTAAGAGCCGTACCTATATAGGTACGGCTTTTTTTTGCTTAAATATTTGTGTATGAGTATTCTTAACGCGGCGGGCAAATTTCTACAAGGTGTAACTCAAGGTAACCTCGGCGGGTCATTAGGGGCACCTAATGTAGGGTTACTCGGTACTAATATACCAGGTGTACCGTTAGTTAGTTTTAGAGATTCGTTTTTAAAATCCATGGAGTCATGGGTAGGTACTATACCGCTAAGAACTCAGTATATTATTTTCTTCGATAGTTTTCCTAGTGGATTGCGTTCTCACGTAATACAGAACCTTGAGCCGGTAAAAGCAGATAAGAAAGGTTTTGATGTTGACAGAGCGAGAGCAGTATTAACATCTTATCCATTTCAAGGTATTAATGGTTGTATGTTTGCGCAGGGTGCTGCTATCCCAGACGATACGTTTCAGACTGGTCATGCTGAAATTGCGAATAACATGGGCTATATACCAGGTCTCGTCGGACAGGGTCGTGCAAAATTCTCACCACTTACTATAAACTTTAGAGAGACTAATACATCATTCGTCGATAGCCTGGTCAGACCGTGGGTTATATTAGGTGCACACGCTGGTATGGTTGCTAGACCTGATGACTCAGTGCTAAATGTTAAGACGAATGTAACCATAGTACAGTATACGAGATCATTTCAGAAACTATCACAGATACCTAGAAAGGTATGGAAGTTTTATAACTGTGTACCTACAAGTGTTGATACGAGAAATCTATCATATGATAGTGAAGCACTCGAGACATATAATACTAGGTGGGCATATACTAATTATACCTTAGAGGATAATTTATACTTGCCATTACCTGACTTGATTGATAAAATATTTTAATGGTCTCAAGTCAATTATCGATACCTCTTAAACGAGGCCTAGTATTCTTTAAGGAATTATCTTACTTAGAATACAAGAATATATGTAAGATGCTGCTTTCTAGCGATCTCGAAGAGATTAATAATTGCTTTGAGGTGATTACTCAACGTATATCATCGAGCTTCGATCTCAATATTATCGACAAATTTGAAGCATTAGTATATATTAGAAACTCTATACTAGGTAATGATTTAAAACTTAATATTGACGATAGAGATGTCAATCTATCATTAAAGGATCTATGTATAGATATTTTTCATGAAGATACTTTTGAATATGGAGGTTGTAAATTCAGAACACCTGAGTATTTTTATAATAAGGGTATTACAGCTACTGTAGCAGATTACCTATATGAAGTAAATGGTAATAATTTAGATGGATTTTCAATACATGAAAAAACCTTAATATTAAACGAGACTGATATACATATTATAAAGGTAGTGGGTATTATAAACGATACCAGGGATAAGAGTAGCGTGGCTATTTTAGATAACGGTGCAGAAATCAATGTGTATAATGCCTCAATACTATACTTTCTGAAAGAAATTTTCAATAGTGATTTAATGGAAATGTATGAATTCGAGTATAGCATCACGCAGCGTTTGAATCTACGGGGCAGTGATCTACTACACTATACATTACCAGAGCTTAAAATTAATTTAAATTTTTATACTAAAGAACAAGAAGAGAAAGCTGAGGCTGAAAACAGTAGAAATCTTGATAGTGGCGTGTAAATATAGATATGTCCGATGTAAATAGTATTATCCAAGAGCTTAAGAAGGCTAAAAAGGTTATAAGTGTATTCTCACCTACTCTTAAAGGCAGTGTTGATATTGCACCTATTACACTCGCACAACAATCTAAAATCATTGAAACTGTAGCGAATATTACATCTAGCGCTAGCAGCCCTGTTTTAGCCATCTTAGAATTTAACAACGTGATGTACTCTATTCTTAAAAAGAATATTAAGGAATATCAGCCCGTATTTAGTACTATTGACCGTACTAACTTTATGCTCGCGCTTAAAGGTTATATTGATAATATTGTTACAAGTAGTGATAATATAGAGTTCAATATTAAGAAGATGCTCGAGAGAAACGAAAGTGTTGAATTAGAAGTCGGGCCTGAGAGTACTACAGCCGATGATATTACGTTCCACCTCGCGCCACCCTCAATGGACGATGACCACATCGTTAATAGTCTTATTCTCCGCAAGTATAAAAATAACCCATCTAACAAATCTCTTCTGAGTGATGTTTATCATTTTGAATCATTGAAATTTATTAAAGCTATCTCTATTGGTGATGAGACACTCCAAGTTAGGAAGGATACTAAGAGCTTAGACATTATTAAAGAGCTCGATACAGTGCAATTACGACCTGTATATGAGTATATTGCTAAGGTCAGAGCCGCTGAAGAGGTGTTAACTAATCACCTCACTGCTGATGAGCAGCTGGATATTACCCCAGACTTATTTATATCGTAGTGTAGGGTATAAATATATGTATGGCAGACCCTACTATTGCAGAAGCAATCTCTCTACTAACTAAAGTATCAGCCGATACTGCACAGAGATTAAAATCCTTAGAAAAGGAGGTTCGTTCATCTATTTCTGGTAAAGGTAATGGGCGGTCGAAAGGCTCCACTGAACCACGTGAACCGCGACAGATTGTTGAAGCGCCCAAAGATGTTGTAGTTACTAATTTCGGACCAGAAGCTGAGGCAGACCTTGCCGCTGCTTTCGGACGCGAGACTGAGGTCGCTCTCGAAAAACAGCAGAAGAAAAATAATAACGATCTTACAGCTATTTTATCACTCTTAGGTATCGGTGCCGCCCTTAAGTCATTAATTGATGGTGAAGGTATTGTAGGACTCGTACAAGGCTTGCAAAAAGTTTATAGGAGGATCGATAAGTTTGCTTCTAAAGCTGGTAAGGTACTATCAAGGCTAGGTAATCGAATTGCTTCGTTCGCAAAAAGCGTCGGTAAAAGAGCTTCATCACTGCTTAAGAGAGCAGGTAAGGCTGTAAGCAGGGCTATTAGCTCTATGGGCAAATCGGCGAATCAGTTGGTAAAGCGGGTAGGTAATAAGCTTAGGAGAGTTGCTTCTGGTATTAAAAAAGGTATTGGAAAATCTATTTCAAAGGTCAAAAGTATAGTTAAAACCATATCGACTAAATTCGGTGGAGCCTTTGCAACTATTACAAGTAAACTATCTAGCTTCGGATCATCTCTTGTGAAGGGAATGGAGGCGGCTAAGAAAAAAGTAGCTGATATAGCTAAGAAGGTAGCTGGATCTATCTCGACACCAAAACCAAAGCCACCGCCCCCTATGAAGCCAGGCGGTTTTTGGAATAAGGCAGGCCAGCTCGTAAGGGATAAGGTTGGTAAGGCTACAAAAGCAGTAAGGGGCGGAGCACAAGCGGTTGGAAGAGCCGGCGCGGCAGTAGGCGGGGCAGTGAGGAGTGGAGCTACTAGAGCACTCAAATTTACAAAGGATACAGTTTTAAAGCCATTAAGTGCCGCTATTAAAAAAGTTAAACCGTTGAAACTGGTAAGAGGGCTTTTAAAAAGTCCCCTTTTAGCACCCATACTCGAGGCTTTTTTCACATATAAAGATGTGGAAGAGTTGGTGGCGCAGGAGGCAGCCGGTGACATAGATGAAGCTGAGTTGAATCAAAAGGTCGGTACGAGGTTAATTAAAGCAGTAACTGGTGTCATTGGTGGAGCTGGTGGTGCTATGCTCGGAGGTGCTATTGGATCAGCAGTCCCAGTAGCAGGTAACATAGTTGGTGCTATTGTTGGTGGTGTATTAGGTGACGTAGGTGGTAGGCTTATAGGTGGTCTTATTGCAGACAAGTTGGGTGATAAAACTTCAACACTTGGAGAACGGGCATTAAAATCAAAAATGTTTAATGGTATAGGGCAACCAATAATTGGTGAACCGCTCGCACAAGTTGATGATGGTATTATCTTTAGTCAAAATGGTAAAATGATAGCTCAAGCTAACCCAATGGATACCGTATACGCTATGAAACAAGGTGGTCCACTTCTAGCAACATTAGCAACCGGGTTTGAGAGTAATGGTAAGTTATTGTCAAATCTCCACGAGCTGCATGCAGACCACATGGAAACGCAAATCGGATTAGATGAGGAACGTAATAGCTTGTTATTAGAACTCGGAAAATTACTATACTCTTCACTGAACCCCACTGATCAAGCCAGTATTGCAGGGACTAGTAGTATGCAGTTCGCAGGTATGTCTGTTTCAGATCAGAGATCTTTACCAACTGGTCCAGGGATGATGGGATAAATGCGCATGTAATATAAATATATATAATGAATCTATGGCAGCTTAAAGAGGGTAGTACACCAGCGTTACCTATACTGGAAAGATCGGGTGGTGGTATCACAGCTGCCGGTGCAGACTTAAATGACCTAACTAACCTCGCAGGGTACACGCAAGGTAAAATGGCAGATCCAATTAATGTTGTTGATGACTTTCCATGGACGGTGAGTCCACGAAACTCGAGAAGCGATGTACCACGCATACAATTGACCGAGAAGAGAGTTAAGCTTAATTCAACAATCACAAACCTCGCGTATAGTGCTGCTGCCTCAGTTGATGTTCTTAACACGGGATTCGCGACCGGGACAGGGTTACTTGGTGGATTGGTAGCTCCTGAAGCTCTCGGTGAGACTGGTAAAAGTGTAATTGACGTGTCGATAGCAGCGGGTAAAGCCATCACCGGTGGTCTAGAAGCCTTTCAAACAAAAGCTTTAGAATTAGGTGGATTTTCAACTTTTGATAACCCAGCTCTCAAACCATACGAAGGTCTATATAGCCTAGAAGATACTGGATTTAGTTATTATTTTCCGTACCTGGATGATAACTATAATAAGATTAGTAATACTTTCGGGCAAGCTAGTGAAGGTCTTGTAGCGCCGTTAGCTAATAAAGCGGCTGGGTTAGCTAGCGGAATGGCTGGAGTTGCAAATATAGTAAAGCCAGGTACTTATATTGAGAAGGCGAAACAATTTGAAATGAAAGATGAGGGTAATACTTTAAGCTTTACATTACCTCTTCTCAATACCATGTCTGTTGATGATATCTCTAGCAATTGGCAGTTAATATTCGGTCTAATCTACCAGAACACTCCTGGTAGGGTAAGTAAGAGTATAATCGACCAGCCTGTGTTATATGAGGTACACGTACCAGGTGTCGCATATATGCCATATGCGTATATCTCAGCATTAACTGTAAAATTTGTAGGCTCACGTAGAAAAATGGCGATAGAAGTACCTATACAATCACCTGGTAGCTCTACCGCATCGACTTCTATTGAAACCATAATACCGGACGCATATCAGATTGATATCTCCGTTACTGGGTTAAATGCCGAGACTAGAAACTTTTTATATGCCAATATATCTAAGCCGAAACTAACGGTAAACTCAGCCTTAGCTGTACCACCTGTTACATATGAAAGTACTGCAGCTGATAGTGGTTCAGGTGGAGCTAATGAGGGTCTACCAACAAGGTCACTCAAGAAGACAACAGAAGACATCGCTAGCGATGCCCTTCTACCATCTAGAGCAGCTGGTCTACCAGAAAGCGCAATTAGCCCTATCCTTGATAGTTTCCTATAGAGTGAATAAATACTTTGAATAGGTGACATAAGAGTTAACCTGTTATAAATATTAGTATGGCTGACTTAGGGAAATTTCAAGAAGATATTACTGAGCTTGATGTACTCGAGCAGTATAGGTATGAGAGTATATTTAAGGTTTACGAGACCGGGGATAAGGATTTCTTCTACTATAATATTCTCAAGAAGATAAAGTTACCAGGTGAGCTCGATAATAACTTGCTTAATACAGTAGCATACAACGAAGCGTTACCCATTACTACACTAAGTTATAGAATTTATGGTACAACCTATCTATGGTGGTTAATTATGATAGTTAATAATATTTCAAACCCTGGTAAGATAGCAGGTGGTAGTCGCATAAAGTTTATCAAAAAAGAGTACTTGAAGCCTACCATAGATAGTATAAAACAACAATTACAGTAATGAGATATAACTTTGATACCTTTTACGAGGAGAGATTTAGTTCTATTATAGATGCACAGAAGTATCTATTCAAGGTAACTTTGTTTAACCCGGAGGGTGATAGAGTCACTTTAACAAAGAAAGAAGTTAAAGAACTTAAGCTTATTGATAATCTACGAGATCCATGGGTAAGAGGTACTATAGCTCTCGATAATACTGAAGCTGCTCTAGAGCGATTTGTAACTGACCCTAAGGAGCGAGAGCTTCAGCCTGACATTACACCATTAAAAGGTTACACTTACCGTGGCGATGGTAGAGATTTCATTCAGATTGAGATTATACCTCTGAATGACGGGCCATTATCAGAGTTCACTAATGACGACACTGCCTTTAAAACGACATTTGGTTTTAGATATGTTTTTAGCATCAAACAGGGCAGTGACACTACTATCGATGGCGTTGAGTGCAAGTTGTTTACTATTGGTGATGTGGATGAAGAGCTGATGAGGGAGAAGAAAGCATTTTTCTCGACAGGTAAGCTAGCTACATCGGAAGGGGTTGAAGCAGCTCAATCTAATAACGAGGCTAGATATGCTACCACAGGTCAAAGCATAAAGGCTATACTAACAGATAGTATAGGTGGTGATAGTCTCATCGAGGATTCAAACTTCGAGGATGGTGCATCCAAGCTATTTTACTCATCACCGATCAATAACACAGCCTATGATGATCTAAACTATCTTCTTGAACATCACGTGAGTGATAGTGCATCTAATGACTTCTCATTTTTAAAGAAATCGAGTTACACTGGTTCATACTCTCTAGAGAGTGCAGAAAGCATGTTTAGTCGTGCATATCAAAAAAATAGAAACACAGGAGGTGAGCTATTTGTCGAGAACTTTACCATTAATGGTATTGGTAGTGGTGATGCAGGTATAATTGAACCATCTAAAAAGTCACCAGCAGGCTCGTTAGAATTTGGTAGTAAAGGTGATGTGTTAAATTATAAATTTTTTGATACTGATGGCGAGCAATATAAGAAAGACATTAAGACACAGGTTGTCAATTCGTACGATTTTAAAAATAAACGATTCAATATAGAGGTTAAGGAGAGTAATGCTACAACAGTACGTGATAAGTTTAGCGATGTATATGTAAGTCCGCTCAAGGGTGACAATAATAAGCCATACCCTAACCTACCACTTACAAACCTTCAAAAAGAGAATCAATCGTTCGAGTCAACTTTCTCTGAGTATGGAGAGTCCGCGGAGATTAGAAAATCGTACGGAGCTAATAAACTATTAAAGTCGAGCCTATTTTCTAATATGGCTATAGAGCTTATCGTACCTGGGCAAGTCTTTAGAAAAACTGGTACCTTCTTTTCTGTTGATAGGCAAGGATCATATATTGATAATCAATACGATAGTAAGGTATTGGGTATATATCTATTAACAGAGGTAGAGCATCAATTTATTAGTGAGACAAAGTACATTCAACGGATTATTGGTATAAAAACTAACCACTTCCAAAACCCTAACTTTAACGAGAATACAATCTAATGAGTAATCAAATTTCCACAACGCCTCAATATATCGGAATGGTGCAGCAAACTAGTGTTGATTTCTATGAAGCAAATAATTCTTTGTTCGAGAGCTTTCAAGATTTTTTAGACGAGCTAGGTACCTGTATAGAATTAGAGAAGGCTAAGAGCAGTGAGGGTATTGCACAGAGCATTAGTAATGTGTATATAGAGTTAAACAATTCAAAACTCGATAACTATAATGAGCAATTTCAATTATACTTTATCGAAAAATACCAAAGTCTTGTAACATCCGTTAAAGATTTCATTGCTGATAGCTTAGGTACTGGTAACGTATACTTAATAGCATTCAGTGATGATATAGGTAATATCGTTAATCAAACGAGTATCGTTGATAACAGCACGTCACCGTTCTTTGATACCTATGATACATCTTTTAACTACCCCAACGCTCTCCCCGCGTCTCTGTACAACAAAGTATCACAGACGCAGTTAGATAATAATATAAGACTCTCTGTATATACTGACGCTTTAATGAAGACTAACCTCGCAGGATTGCAATCAGCCACAGATGTAAATGTTGCAAAAACCGCGCATGGTGATAATCTTGTCAATGATAGCCTATATATAGATCGTCTCTTTTTACTCAAGGATCCAGTAAATGCTAAGATTAAAACTCTGCTTAAAAATATGGCAGACTTTATCAACTTCTTTAAAGAAGTTAACTGGCAAGATAGAGATGTAGAAAGGGTTAGTGTTGATTTAGCTTACACCACCACCATCGAGGGAGTATCAACTACACTTGATATGCTAAAGAATAAGATAGATGCTGGCTCTAGTGATGTTGAATCAGACCTAGACGATGCATATGATCCAAATGCCGCCTAGCCCTCTTCTGGTGAAGTTTCATCACTCTCAATAACTTCTACCTCTGCATCAACAATTAACTTCGTCATTAACTCTTCTCTATTGAGGAGTAATTTATGATGCTGATCACTCTGCTGCAACACCTGCTTACTCTCGATATCTAATGTCTTAATAAAGACGGCGTTTTTATTCTTCTCATTCGCGATATGTATCTTCTGCAGACTGTCTAATGCTGTAGCTGATGACGATATTAATTTAGCTAAAGCCTCTACATCTCTACTATCAGGCGCTGCTGAAACATACTCACCTATATCGTCAATGTATGACATACTATCCGTAATTAACTTACCGGTATTATTTAAAATAAAGGCCTCAACATCATCCTTATCCAGTGTAAATTCCTTGTCTCGGGTGGAGGTAGCCTTGACCTTGATATCACCTTTCGCTTTAAGTGCATCTAGTAAATCGTTAACATCTGGATTAGTTTCCTCATTCGACATAAAAATATTTAATATAACCACTTGAATATTCAAGAATAGCCCGTACAATATACACATATGGCTAATACAGATATAAAAATTGACGCAGAGATTAAATTTGTTAAGACTCACGATGATGCTAAACTGCCTCAAAAGGCTCATGACGACGATAACTGCTATGATTTATTCGCGGTTGAAGATACGCGTATACCAGCCGCCAAGTCACACTATGATCATACGGTATCTATTGGTAGTGCTGTAGTACCTGTCGGTATTAAGGTCGGTTACATTACACCCGGTTTCGGCTTCGTAATTAAACCTAAGTCTGGTCTAGGTTTTAAAGCAGGCTTACAACCACACCTCGGTGAGATAGATACAGGTTATCGAGGTGATTGCGCAGTGAAGATGTATAATTTCTCCAACAAGGACTATGACTATAAAGCAGGTGATAAGGTAGCTCAAATTAAAGTAGAGAAGAATTGGGTAACTACTGTAGAGTGGGCAGATGAAGTAGAGGCTGCAGATCGAGGTGACGGTGGCTTTGGGTCTACCGGTAAGTAATTATTTAAAATAAAGGAACACCATTATAATATATATAACACCAACAATAAAAAAGATATGGGTAAAACAACAAGACAGAGAATAACAGAAAAGAAAGTAGGTAACGCTAAAGTACGTAAAACAGTAACTGTAACTGTTACTAAACCACCGAAAAAGAAGAGAAAGTAATGTTTAACAACCTTTGGGTCGAAAAATATAGACCGCATACACTATCCGACCTAGTCCTATCAGATACTAACAGAAAGTATTTTGAGTCTATCGAGGATGAAATACCTAACTTACTATTCGTAGGTACGCCTGGTCTCGGTAAAACCACGCTAGCTAGAATCCTTATCGAGGATATCTTGAAGTGTCAATACCTGTATATTAATGCATCTGACGAGAACGGTATTGATACTATTCGCTCAAAGGTTGTTGGCTTTAGTCAAACTAAGTCCATTACTGGCGGTATTAAGGTCGTCATACTCGATGAAGCTGATGGCATAACCATCGATGGTCAGCGCGCTTTGCGTAATACCATGGAGGAGTATAGCGGCCAGACCCGGTTTATTCTAACTGCGAATTATAAGCATAAGATTATACCTGCTATTCAGAGCCGTACTCAATCATTTGATCTCAACCCTCCGTTTGATGATGTATTGAAGCGCATTGTTAATGTTATAAAGTCTGAAGGCATCAAGATCGAAGATGATCAGAAGACTAATTTTGTAAATGTAATTAAGCAGAACTACCCTGATATTCGTAAGACTATTAACGCGGTACAGAAAGCGTGTGTTGATAATGGTTTCAATATTGACATCGCCTTAGATAGCAAAGAGCTTGTAGATAGGATTCATACCGACATACAGAGTGGTGATGCGCTCAGCCTACGTAAATATCTCATTGAAAACGAAAACGAGTTTCAAGGCGACTATCATAATCTTATGAAGCAGTATCTGAACTTCGTATACTCAAGTACTCTACATGACGATAAGAAACGAGAGTATATTCTAGTGCTTAGTGATTATATGTATAAAGATGTCTTTGTATTAGACAAAGAGATTAATGCATTTGCTTGCTGGGTAGCATTGAGTAATATCTAGGACATATACTGTGCAGTATAACTTTCATTAACTGCAGGAGATGGTGTTGCTGGCTTTGAAGGTATTTTGGTATTCTTCTTAGGCAGCGACCGCTCCGATTTTTTAAGACTGTCGCCTTGCTGAGTCATTGTTTGTAGTTGCTCTTCATTTTCTTCAACTTCAACAGGGTCAATTTGTACCTTGTTATCATACTTAACTGAGTCAGGTACAGGAG
>Ga0075468_10000593_pt1 | contig 14798 bp, 18 predicted proteins | sample DEB08_DNA_12_FD_77578 | JGI IMG/M metagenome (GOLD analysis project Ga0075468, IMG submission 77578) | Aqueous microbial communities from the Delaware River and Bay under freshwater to marine salinity gradient to study organic matter... | ecosystem: Environmental > Aquatic > Marine > Coastal ...
TACAAGCTATTTGTATCTAACTTTTATAAAACAATTACTTTAATAGATACTTTTGGAGAACGGGAGAAAGTTAAAAGATTTTACCACGTGAAGGGCTTACAAAATGAGGAACTATAATATTTACTTGCTAATCTGTACAGAATAATATTATATTAAGTTAACTTTAATTAACGGGAGAAAAAAACATGTACGTATCTAATATGATTAGCCCACACGGTAATGACGTTCCGAACCAATTCGTAATAACAAACGACAATTCCGATGCATACTTTCAGTCTTACAAAAGCATAATCGCAAGGCGCATTAATGCAACGGATAAGATAGAACTAGACGTTAAGTTCTGGAATTACTCCGTAACAACATCAAAATATCTTGCTATGTTTCTGGGAGTTCCTAACAAGGAAGTAAAGAAGAAGGTTGCAAGCGGAGAGTATCCATTGGTTGACCTAAACGCCGACCCTTTCCGTGTGGATATCCAGATTGAACCACAGCAAGCGGAGAACCTAGAACCACTGTTTAAGATGGCGGGAGCTTCTGGCAACCTTTTAAAAACATACTAACTAACCACAACATAGACCACAAGAGACCCAGTGTTTTAAACCGCTGGGTTTTTCTTTGGGTGCTATAAAAGATACGCTTTTATAGTCTACACTGCTTGCCGTCAGTCTTGCCAACTAGAAAAATGTCAGCCCCTAATATTTCACAACGGAATACATTTTGATTATCTTTTTGTAGCTTCTTTTAGGTTATCTTTTGTATTGCTCTGGTGCGACTGTTGGCTTTGCTCATTGATGTATAAATAAAAACTTTGGCTTCCACCCTACGTTAGGGACACCCGGGGGGTCATATATAAACGTATGCAATCACTCCCAATTTTGTATATTTTTAGGCCACCCTACCAGTACCCCCTACCTAAAATTTTGGGGGCCAACCACCAGTCCAACCAGAGGGCTATCTCTACAGGATATTCCCTAGTAAAACCTGTGCATACTTTAAGTAGAACCAACAGTTAACCTGTAGTTAACATACGGGGTGGTTTACCTTAACGGGAGTACCCTCAGTATACACCGTATTTCAGACTTGTCAAGTAAAAAATAAAAAAACATAATAAAGGCACTTTTTCCTTGACAGTTTCTATATACGGTGTATAATGGTAGGTACATGTAATACAAGTACACTCACGCCCCCACAAGAACAAAATATATACACAAGGGGGTCACGGTTTGTGTTACATAATTTTAAGTCCTTGGGGGGTAGCACAATTAATATACTATCTCCGGAGGGGGCATCTATGCTCCGTATCCCCCAAGACAACTCAACCAAAATAAATATATAAAAGGATACATATCATGTGGAAAACACCAGTAGTTAAAGAAGTAGCCGTAGGCCTAGAAATTAATTGTTATGCGTGTGCGGAGATCTAGAAGGTGGCAGATAAAACTGGATTAACATCTCGGGGTAGAGTAACTCCAAGATATGCAGCTGCAGAAAAAATGTACAATATTTCAAAAGATTCTGCAGGAAAAAACATTAAAGGTAGTACAAAACTTAATGACTTTTCTCCAAGTAAACTAAAACGTTTTGTTTCTAAAGCTGGAGGAGTATTAACTATTGCAAAAGCTTTACCAACTCAAATTAAAGTTCCTGCTTTTTTAGCAGCTCTTACAGCTGTAGGATATACAGTAGCTAAAGACTATAAAAAGTGGGAAGATAAACGTGATGGTAAAACTGGAAATCTGCCTAAATCTATGATGGGTACTCCCACTCCAAAAAACACTGGAGGTAGTGGACTAAAAGCAAAACCAAACCCACTAAAAAAATTTACAGCATCAAGAAAAGCATATGGTGGCAAGGCAATGAAAATGTACGCTATGGGTGGCGGAATACGAAAGGCAAAGACATATGGATAAGTTAAAAAATGTACCTTCTGATAATGTAGGACTAGGAAAACTACCTACACCTGTACGAAACAAAATAGGCTACAAAGCCTATGGTGGCAAAGCTAAGAAAAAGATGATGGGTGGTGGCAAGGTTCACAAGAAAATGTACGCTATGGGTGGCGGAATAAGAAAGGCACAGACATACGGATGACTTCAGCACTCTTAGCAGAGAAAAAAAAGGAAGTTACCGAGAAGCAACAAAAGTTTCTCAACTGTCTCTTCGTAAACAAAGGCGACATAGCCCTAGCCTGTGAGGAAGCCGGTTACTCTCCTTCTTCTAGAACATGGTTGGTTAAAAGCCTTGCAGACGAAATTGTAGACATATCCAAGCGAGAACTAGCCGTTAATTCGGCGACAGCCGTATCAAGGGTGGTAGAGTCCATGAATGATGACGGACTAAACCCTAGACAAGAACTTAGACTAAAGGCAGCACAAACTCTATTAGACAGAGTAGGGCTGGGCAAAATAGAAAAACAAGAGCACGACATAAAGGCACTGCACGGAATTGTACTTATGCCAAGCAAGTCAGCAATGCCAACGGTGGTTGACAGCGGTGAGGATTAGAAATGCACAAATGGTGGCTAGCTATTTTAGTAGTGGTCTGTATAGGTTTCTGGCAAGAAGAATCTTGGGCACAAACAAATACGGTGACATCCACCAGTAGTACCGTGTCGGGAACTACCACGGTTGACAGAACGGTTAGCACAGCTAACGCCCCATCGTTTGGCAACAATAACCAAGATGTTTGTAGTTATGCAGCGAGTGCAGCGATACAAACTCAAATATTAGGTGTAGCAGGTGGTACATCTGTAAGAGACATGAATTGTGAAAGACTAAAACTTAGCCGTGCCTTATATAGAATGGGAATGAAAGTAGGAGCCGTAGCTATGCTCTGCCAAGATGCAAGGGTGTTTAATGCGATGGAAATGGCAGGAACCCCGTGCCCATTTAGAGGAAAAATAGGAATAGAGGCTGCAACAGCATGGGCAGAGAATCCGGAGATGAAACCAGATTATGATAAATGGGTTGAAGAAAATGTTACAGATGTGGACTGGTTACCCACTGAAGAAGAAGCTACTGGTCTTAGCATTGGTGGCAGTTTGTTATTGTTGCTTTTTTTATTGTAGTGTAGCACGGGCAGAACTACTAGAAGAAGGCGAAACAATCGTTGAAGAAATAGAAACAGAACACTTAGGTGAAGGCCACATTGATACAGTTACTCAAACGATTACAATTATTGAAAACCAAACAACCGGAGACATCCTCCACGCAGATCAGGGTCTTGTGGGCAACACCAAAGAAGGAGACATGGATTCAGACTGGGGAGGAATTGGACCAGCAAAGATGCACAGCACCTGTCCCTCACAAGAAATTGGATCTGGTAAGTGCGCTGAGATTACGGGGTCTACTTTAACTACCTTTGACCAGTATGTAGATATAAGTAACTTTCACATAACACAAGGGGGTGCACTAGATTGGGAACTATCTATGCACTTTTATGACACAGAAGATAGTGCATATTTCCAAACTAAAGGGTATTCCAATAACGTACTACAGTGGGACACCGGAGAAATAAACTTACAGAACAACAACAATGCCACTACGTATACAGGCTCCTATGATTTTGATAACAGTCTTGATAGAGTATTCGTAAGAGTTGGCGGGGTAGATAACACAAACCTTGCTACCGGCCCTTTGTTTGACAATGTATCTTATACAGTAAACTACAATGTCATAACAACAGTTGTAAATACTTGGATTGAAATAGTCCAGCCGATGCAAATGCAAGAGTCTATACAGTTAGAACTAATGGATACATATGAAAGTGCTACTGTAGAAGAACAGCAAGAGATGGAAACAGAAATGCAAAACATGGATACGGTAATGCATTTTGATTTAAAGCCTACAATTTCTATGGGTAGTATGGATGATGTACAGGGTATGCCTGAAACTTTAAGTGTTGGTGTCGTTGAGGGTTTGTTTCAGGATGTGGATATGGGGGAAATGTCCATGCAGGAGGTGATGGTAGAGGTTGAAACTATGGTAGAAGAAATACAGAATATAGGTATGGAAGTAGAAACTGTAGCAGTCAAGATGCCAGAACAAGAGTTAGAAGTTGTTATAAACAACGTAGAACCAATGAGTGAACCAGTAGAAGAACCAAAAATAGAGGCACCTGAACCTAAACCGGTAGAAGTTGCGCAAGAAGAAGTGAAGGAGACTGTAGAAGTTGCTGATAAACCAATGCAAACAACTCCGGAAGTTAAAGAAGAAGTTAAAGAGGAGAGTAGCTCAGAAGAAGAAACAGCTACTAGCAATACAGTTAAAGTTAAAAAAGTTGCTAAAGAACAGGACAAACCAAAGGAAGAAAAAGTAGCAAAAGAAGAACCAAAAGAAAAACCTGTAGCTAAGGAAGTTAATGAGGAAAAACCAAAAGAAACAGTGGAGGAAAAGCCAACTAAAGAGCAGGAAAAGAAACAAGAAAAAGCAAATCAAATTATAGCAGGGTTACCAAATAGTTACGACCCTGTATCACAGATTACAACCCTTGCTCTTGTTAATGCCCTTGGTCCAAACATAACAACATACCAAAATGCAGCAACAGTTGTACAGCCAACGTGGTATGTTTCAGAAGATATATATACAGATTCTATTATGCCTGACCCCCTAGGAAGTTACCTTAGTGTACGATCAAATCTACAAATAGAAAAAATGATTGGACAACAGTATGAGTAGTGAGGTAGAATATAAAGGAATTAAAGTTAAAGGCAGTAAGTTACTGCTAATCCTACCTCTACTTGGTACACTTGGAGGAAGTCTTTGGGCTGGTTTTGAAGGGTACGCACGTTGGGTAGCAATGGAGAAAAAGATAGATGGCTACGTTGCTCCTGATCTTACTGGCTTTACTATAAAACTTGATGTGCTAGAAGAAAAATTAACTGGCATAGAAACGGTAGTAGAGACTGAGTTAGACTCGTTAAAAACAAATATAGAAACAGAGATGTCTGCGGTAAAAGAATTAGTTGGTGCAGCACAAGATGATGCAAGAACAATTCGTACAGATTTAAGATCAAGTATACATGAAGCTCACGATCAAATATCTGGTATAGAGAGAAGGTCTAGAATACTTGGACAAGAAGTAAGAGTAGAACTTAGAAATATAGAAAAAGACATGCGAGATCTAATTGACCATGCATCTGACAGATTTGACGGCAAAAGAACTGCAATTGAATCTGATGCAAACCGTAGAGCCGAAGCACTTGATACAAAACTTAAAGAGTTAGAAGAAAGGTTACGTACAATGTTACAAAGAGCTTTAGATAATCCTTTGGCTGGCCAGTAATGGCAGACGAGGATAAAAAGTATTGCAACCGAGAAGATTGTGATTGTGAAAACTGTACATGTTCAGAGGAAAATCCCTGTGCGTGTATGACTGATAAACAAGGAGAAGATAATAATGGTTGAACTAATGAATAGATTTAAAGAGCCTTCATCATATGCAGCACTCAGTGGTGTATTTGCTATGTTAGGTATAATGGTACCAAATGACCTGTGGCAAAGCGTAGTTATGATTTGTTGTGGTGCAGCCGGTGCTGTTGGATTTTTTATACGTGAAAAGAAAGACTAAACTATGAGGTTACAAGCATTAAGGGCACAGTACGTGGCTAATATAGGTTTAGCAAAAGCTAACCTTGATGTATTATTACATTCTGCTGTAGGTATTGGAGAACACTCTGATGTTACAGCAGAGATGGATAAGTGGATAGGAGCTATTGCAAACAATCAAGATAAGATAGAAGCTATTGATGAATTGTATGATACTCCAGAAGAAGAACCAATAAAACAAAGAGAGATGTTTCCCGATGCAAAACTCTGGTAAAATCCGAAGAAAAACAAGCACCATACCTTTTGGTTATGTGTTAGATACAGAAGACGAAAAACACCTGTCTCCTATACCAGAAGAACTGCAGGCACTGGATCAAGCATTAACATACGCTAAGTCTTGCGGGTGGCGAAAAGCAAGCCAGTGGCTATTGGCAAAAACAGATAGATATATATCTGATGAAGGTTTAAAGAAACGCAGTAAGTTAGGAACACACCTAGATGGCAGCGAAAGCCAAACTGGATAGGAAAGCGATACGCAAGTCCGTATCAACAAAACTATCTAACGCTAAAGCAAAAGCAAAAAAAGAATCAAAACGTGCCGTAAATGCACGGTACAGGGCAAATAAACTACAAGAAAGCCTTGGTAAAATAGACGCAGCTCTCTCAGGACATGGAAAAGAACCTATATCTGAGGAAGAACTACTAGCTTTACCAGAAAAAGTACGAAACCACGTTGCTGAGAACGAAGTTGTCTTTAAATCTAACGATGGACCACAGGCAGAGTTCTTAGAAAGCCCAGAAAGAGACGTATTGTACGGGGGAGCAGCTGGAGGAGGCAAATCATATGCACTTCTTGCTGATGTTTTAAGAGATGTAGGTAACCCTAACCACAGAGGCCTACTACTAAGACGTACTCTACCAGAATTGACCGAACTTATAGACAAAAGTAGGCAATTGTACATGAAAGCAGTGCCGGGGGCAGTGTTTAAGCAAGCAAAGTCTACATGGGAGTTTCCTTCTGGGGCTAAAATATGGTTTTCCTACGTAGATGACGACAGAGACGTAACAAGATACCAAGGACAAGCGTTTAATTGGATAGGAATAGACGAAATAACACAGTATCCTACTCCATACGTGTGGAACTACCTAAGATCTAGACTTAGAAGTACCGATCCACAGCTTGGTCTCTACATGAGGTGCACAGCTAACCCCGGTGGAGTAGGAGGTTGGTGGGTAAAGAAGATGTACATAGACCCATCCCCACCCGGATCAGCATTTTGGGCAAAAGAGTTTGACACACAGAAAACAATAAGGTATCCTGCAGGACATACAAAAGAAGGGCAACCTTTATTTCTAAAAAAATTTATACCAGCAAGGTTGACAGACAATCCGTATCTTGCTATAGATGGGCAATACGAAGCTATGTTGCTCTCCTTACCAGAAGTAGAACGAAAACGATTATTAGAAGGAGACTGGGATGTCGCAGAGGGAGCAGCTTTTACAGAATTTAGTAGATCGCTACATGTCGTGGAATCCTTTGACCCACCTGATGGTTGGGCTAGGGTACGTGCCGGAGATTATGGCTACAGTAGTCCTTCTTGTATTCTTTGGGGTGCTATAGACTGGGATAACAATATCTGGATATATAGAGAGCTATATATAAAGGGTAGAACCGGTGAAGCTCTTGGTGAACTAATCTTAGAGTTAGAAAGAAACGACCCAACCATGCAAATATCTGTGTTAGATGCCAGTTGTTGGAACAGAACAGGGTTAGGTCCAAGTATAGCAGAGACAATGAATAGAAAAGGCTGTAGATGGATACCATCCGACAGAAACAGACTAGCAGGAAAGATAGAAATACATAGAAGACTAGCTTGTGACAGCAGAGGACAACCAAGAGTAAGAATTATGGAGAATTGTACAAATTTAGTAAGAACACTTCCTACATTGCCTTTATCTAAGCACAACCCAGAGGATGTAGACACAAAAGCAGACGATCACGCATACGATGCGTTACGATATATGATGATGGTAAGATCTTTACACAATGCAAGCACACCGTACTATTCTAGCAGACAAACACAACGGTATGTCCCACAAAATGAGGTATTTGGATACTAATGGCTAAAAACAAAAAAACTTTATCTGAAGCAGAAAAAATAGTTGCAGCGATAGCTCCTGACAATTATACACCTCTTTCTGCTGAAGCGTTGAAAACTAAAATAAGAACTGGATCAGCCACTTTTTATGATGTGCTTATGTACAATGTAACTTTACAAGGATTAGATGTTTCTAAAGGCATAGTAGAAGTTAATAAAAGTAATCAAAAATTTTTAAATATAGTTGCTGAGTACGGAAAAGACCAAGATGGGATGTCAATAAAGAATTTTATAAAACAGTATAATTCTTTAGATTCAAAAAATTTATTAAATGAAAATTATTGGGAAACAACTAGAGATTTAGATTCTTTACGTAATAGGATTCTCCCAAAAGGAAAAACAAAAGTAGTAAACAATTTAAGTACAACTTTAATATCTTTAGATACTTTGGTATACGGTTTAGCTCCTGCAAGTGTAAAAGGAGAATACAGAGAACAACTAAAAGGTTCAGATAAAGCAGCACTTAAACAGTGGCAATTTTTAGCACAAGAGCGTGGGGTAAGAAAGTTTACACGATTACCAAATAAACCTGTAGATGCTATAGGACCAATCATAAAAGGTATTTCTCAAATTCCTAATAATGATATAAAATCTGCTCTTCTTTTGCAGTTACTTCACCCCGGCAGAAATGTGTCACACTACGAAATTACAATGAGTAAAGAAACGTCAGAAGCTAGGGTTAATAAAGCTGGAGAATCTACAGCAATAAGACCTTATATTGCAGAAGAAATTATTGATGGGGTAAAAAAATACACTTTAAATGTTCCGCTAGATGCAAGTGAAGCTAAAACTTCTGGTGGTAGTGGCCGTAAATATACTTATGAAAGAGTTGTTCCGGGCGACATACTACAAATTATTCTTGGAGAACAATACAAAAATGCCCAAAAAGAAAATAGAAAATTTTTATTTAAAAACAATATAAACAGCACCAGTGTTTATACAGCGGTAAAAGACTATGTAACCCCACAACTTAAATCGTTAGAATCAGTCATGGGAAGAGAGTTTACTGGGGGTAGTGATATAAGAAAAATGGCTATCATTTCTATGATTACTGGAACAAATAATAAAATGGCTACACATCTGTTATCTGGACATGAACTTACGCAAGCTTTATCTAGAGAGTTAAGTAGCGATGTATTAGCTACAAATTATTTTACACCTTTTGGTTTAGATCCATATAAAACAGATGTTACTATGAAATTGCATGAACATTATATTGCAAGTTTATTAGGTTTTGATAATTTATTAGACATAATAGGGCCTGAAGGTGTTAATATTGATTCTGGAAAGTTATCTATAGATGCTCAAATAGATGTTGTTAAACCGGGAGATAAGGCTGCTTTAGAAACTATTAATGAACCTACTAATATTAAAAATTCACAGTTAGACTTAACACAAAAAGAAGATAAGAAAAAAAGAATAGAAATTAAAAATAAAGAGGCTAATCAAAATACTGAGTTAATGTCAGAAAAAAAACAAGCAGAAATAGAAAAAATAAGAAGACAAGGAGCAGAGGATAAAAAAGTAACAAAACAAACTCAAAAAGATACCCTAATATTAGATGGCGAAATAGATAATATAAAAAATGAAAAACAAAATGTTGTAGAAAGAGAATCTAAAGAATACGGAAATAAAATATCTAATGAGATGGATGAGTATTATAAAAATAAACCCGGTTGGAAAAAAAATGAAAAAGGAAATTGGGTTAAGGATACTCCTAATATAGGACATAATATGGGGCCAAAACTCGGTATTGTTGCACCAATATCAGGGTTAGTTGGATATGGTCTTGTTACGGCCCCCGGTGAAACTGTAGCATCAGAGTTAGCATCTACCACAGCTTATACAGGAGTAAAAACTACAGGAGCTTCTTTAGCTAAAACATTAGGTGGTATAGGATTACGAAAAACAGGTATAGCAACATTGACCGCTGTAAATCCTGTTGCTGGTATCGCTTCAGTAGTTGCTGGAGAATCATTTTTTCCTACAACACTAGCCGGTGCAACATTAGAAGATGCTGAAGGGTATAATAGAGCGGTGCGAATGGAAAAAATTAGAAAAGATTTAGGAATAGAAAGTGGAGAACTCACACGTTCATCTACAACTATAGAAGAAGATCAAACATCAGAAGCTATGCGAGATCTTGGATTTTAACAACAACAAAGGAGGCAACTATGCCACAAGGAGTAAAAGGCGCATACAAATCTGGTTACATAATGGGTCAGATGGGTAAACAAGGAGATATGAATGAAGCTAACGAAAGCTCATTACATCGTGAAAGTCTAGATGGAAGCATTGCTGGTGCCAACGCTGGTACTATTAGCGGACCATTTCAATCAACACAAGATTCTAAATCTGTATCATCTAACCAAACAGGTGCGTTAGGTACAGTAATGGCCGCTTCAAAGTACACACCATAATATAAAGGGAACAGTATGTCTGATCCAACTGATTTAACAGAAGAAGTAGCAAACAGCTCAGGGGTTATTGGAGTAATTCAAGAACGAATGCGGGCTGCTGAAGATGGTAGACAAACACATGAAACACGTTGGTTAAAAGCATATAAAAACTTTCGTGGAGTATATGATTCTACTACACAGTATACTAGCACAGAAAAATCTAAAGTATTTATAAAAATAACCAAGACTAAAGTGTTGGCTGCGTATGGTCAAATTGTAGATATTTTATTTGCAAATAAAAAGTTTCCAATAAATGTAGAAGCAACTCCAGTACCGGAAGGTATTGCAGAGTTTGCTCATATGAAAACTCCTGCAGATAATATTGTACAAGAAGAGCCAGCAGATCCTTTTGGTTTTTCTGGAGATGGTAGAGAGTTACCACCCGGAGCTACAGAAGCAGAACAACCTAACCTTGATTTTTTAGGTTCTACTGCAAATAAATACGGTCCAGAAGCCCCTATTGCTGAAGGTCCATCAAGAATAGCTGAACCACAAATATCTCCTGCACAAAGTTGTGCGTTAAGAATGGAAAAAGTTATTCAAGATCAACTTACAGATACTAATGCTGTTAATGTTTTAAGACATTCTATATTTGAATCAGCCCTTTTAGGTACAGGCATAATTAAAGGTCCTTTTAATTTTAATAAAACAATTCATCGGTGGGAAGATACTGAAGAAGGCAGACAGTATACTCCTGAAAATAAACTTGTTCCTCGCATTGAGGCAGTAAGTATTTGGGATGTATATCCTGATCCTATTGCTACAAACATAGATGACTGCGATTACGTAATACAACGACATAAAATGAATCGTTCGCAATTACGTAATCTTGTAAGTATGCCTATGTTTAATTCAGATGCTATTAGAGAAGTGATTGCTGGTGGCGGTAATTATCAAGAAAAGTATTTTGAAGATACAATTCGTGATGATGAAAATGAACCATACACAGATAGCGAACGCTACGAGGTATTAGAATACTGGGGAACGCTTGATGCTTCTTTTGCTCAAGAATTAGGTATGGAAGATGCACATGAGTTAGATCCTCTTGATCAGGTTCAGGTAAATATTTGGGTTTCTGGAGGGCAGGTATTAAGAGCTTGCGCTAATCCATTTACTCCAGAAAGAATGCCCTACTATGCGTTTCCATATGAACTAAGCCCTTATCAAATTTGGGGTGTAGGTGTACCAGAAAACATGGAAGATGCACAGATGCTTATGAATGGTCATGTACGTATGGCTATAGATAATTTAGCATTGGCCGGTAACTTAGTATTTGACGTAGATGAAACGTCTCTTGTACCCGGACAAAACTATGACATCTTTCCCGGTAAAGTATTTAGAAGACAATCAGGAGTTACCGGGACTGCTATAAACGGTATAAAGTTTCCTAGTACAGCTGGTGAAAATATACAAATGTACGATAAAGCAAGGCAACTTGCTGATGAAGAAACGGGTATACCAAGCATTATGCACGGACAAACAGGAGTAACTGGCACTGGAAGAACAGCTTCTGGTTTATCTATGTTGCTTGGCTCTTCTGGACTATCTATAAAAACAGTCATTAAAAACATAGATGATTATTTGCTTAAACCTATGGGAGAATCTTTCTTTCAATGGAACATGCAATTTAATGATAGCAATCCAGAAATAATTGGTGACCTTGAAATTAAACCAAAAGGTGCTGCTTCTGTAATGCAAAAAGAAGTACGTTCACAAAGATTAACTATGTTGCTACAAACTGTAGCTAACCCTATGCTTGCACCATTTATTAAAATACCAAATTTAATAAAGGAACTAGCGATATCTCAAGATATAGATCCTGATAGTTTAGTAAATGATGTAAATGAAGCACAGATATATGCTGAAATACTCAAAGGATTACAAAATGCCCAACAACCTGAAGGACCCGAAGGACCCGCTCAAGGGTCTAGCCCCGCTGCTGGGGCAGGACAAGATGGAATGGGAGGTGTTGGAGGAATACCTCAAAACCCTCCACAAACAGACCCTAATGGCACTGGTGGTGGCACCATCGGAACTGGAGGTGTACCGTCTGCAGGGGAAAGCGGGTTTACTGGAAATACTCCTCAAACTCAAGGATAATTTTAAGGAAATGAAAAAGAATGGCACTTGATGTAGAACAAGGTAACATACCTAAATTTGACAGTAAACCAACTGGTTTTTTAGCAGATGATTTAACAGGTCAAACAATTAGGGGTGGTAGTGATTTATTTGATCAACAAACCAGATTATCACAAATAGCTAATTTAAATGTTGTTCCAGAAACTTCTGTAGATAAAGAAAGCTACACCTACAAAAATGATCCAAAAAATATAGATGTAGAAGGTGGTACTAAAGAAGCTATAACAGCAGAAGGTGACATAACTCTTTTACCAAAAGATAAAGAAAGAAAAAAACTTCAATCTCTTGCTGGAGAACTAGAGCTTCCAGAAACATCTGTAGTACCGTTTAGCGATACTACAGTGCCATTAGCAGAACCTAGCTATGGTGGCACAGGTATAGCGAGTGCAATAATTAAAAGTATAGATGATGCTGATTATGTTCCTGATGAATATGAAGCTACAGGACAAGTTCCTATGGAATTTGCTTCTGTTTCAGACATTGCTAAAGATGCAGGACAACAAGCTGCAAAAGGTGCTGCACAAGAAGTAGGAATAAACTACGCTGAAAAATTTATGGACTATGAAGTACAAAGAAAAATAGCATCAACAATGCCTTATGTAGGAGGCCAAGCTGTACAAAATATATCTAGAGGAACTGGATTACCTTTTACAATGGCTGAAAAAGCTAATTTTTTAAGCACAGGAAAATTACCTAGCGATGCGGTAGTAGTTACACAGACAGGAATACTTCCTGCTCCGGGAACTCCTGCAGCTGGCATACCCGTTGCTGATCCGGGATTTTTTCAGAAAAATTTTGGGGGTGTAGATTTTGGTAAACTTGCAGGAAGAGTAGCCTCAGCATACAGTTTATACCAAGGTGTTAAAGGTGGTATTCCAGAACGGGATCAAGACAAGATAGCAGTAGGTTTAGATGCAGCAGCATTATACTCAGGAAATCCAGCAGTTATAGGTGCAGCAGCCTTTTGGAAAGCAGCAACTTTTTTTGGGGATTGGTTTATGCATGGCAGACACGGTAAACCAAAATATGCAAAAGGGGGAGCAGATTTAAAATCTGAAAAAGGTAAGTTAATGACCACAGCAGGTTATGGATACAATAACTATAAACTAGGGGCTGGACAAGCGGGAGCAGCATCTGCTGCAGATTTTGTAAATTCTTATGTAAAATATTTTGGACTTAATTTTAATTCAAAAAAATGGAATCAGTACGTAGCAAAAGATTCTCGTATGGGAAGATATGATACAGAGAACATGAGTGGATTTCGTGATCCTACAGTGTTAATTAGGAAAGCTTTAGAATCAAAAGGGGTTATAACAGGAAATCCTAGTGTAAATGGTGTTCCAGTTTCTAACCAAGATGATTATATGGCAAAAATGAAAGAATTTAATAAGTACTATAAAAAAACTGCAGCGGATCGTGGGGGATTGGTTGATGCTAAATCTGCGGGTATAAATCAACCATTATCACGAGATAATGTCCCTAATAAAATTTATGAAAAAGTTGGCAGCAACACACCAGATCCAAATCGCCCTGAACGGGACTATCATGGAAGGCCAATATATTATGTTACTTCTATGCAAGAAAAAGAAACTGTAGAAAATCCTTATGATATATTATATTACAATCTAACAGGCCAATTTAACAGAGGCCACGGAGGAACAGGATATTAACATGTTAAATTTTTTAGGACCAATCATAAGTTTAGTTAGTGCACCTGTAAAGTCATACATGGAAGAACGCACAACTAAAATTAAATCAAAAGCAAAAATAGCAGAAGCAAAAGTAGATGCAGAAATAAAACGCATTGAAAAAACAGCAGACTCAGAAATAAATTACGATGTAGAGGCATTGAAACAACAACAGTATAGCTACAAAGATGAGTTTGCATTGCTTGTAATAACTATGCCATTTATTGGCTCTTTCCTTCCTTGGACACAAGAATATGTCATGCTTGGGTGGGATTATGTATCTAGAGCACCAGAGTGGTACAGCTACACATTTATCGGTGCAATATCTGCATCGCTTGGTATTCGTTGGGCTACTAAAATGTTAGGTAAGAAATGATAGTGGATGGATTCCGTAAGTCTGAACTGGTAGATTCACTGATAGACCACGAAGGTCTGGTACTCCATCAGTATGTAGACAGCGAAGGTTATGCAACAATTGGCATAGGCAGATTGATTGACCCAGAAAAAGGTGGCAAAATTACAAAAGACGAAGCTATCTATTTACTACACAACGACATAGACGAATGTTCTGCAAGTTTAGACAACAGCCTATCTTGGTGGAGATCTAAACCAGCTAAAATACAAATGGCGTTGATGCACATGAGATTTCAGTTAGGTATGACTGGCGTTCTTAAATTTAAAAAAACTTTAGCGTTAATACAAGAGAGTCGTTATAAAGAGGCTGCTGTAGAGGCAAGAGATTCTCGGTGGGCAAAACAAACAGCTAGACGAGCTAAATATGTAACGGGGTTAATAGAAGATGCTTAA
>Ga0075468_10000596_pt1 | contig 14792 bp, 17 predicted proteins | sample DEB08_DNA_12_FD_77578 | JGI IMG/M metagenome (GOLD analysis project Ga0075468, IMG submission 77578) | Aqueous microbial communities from the Delaware River and Bay under freshwater to marine salinity gradient to study organic matter... | ecosystem: Environmental > Aquatic > Marine > Coastal ...
TTATTACTGCTCATACCTTATAGAGCTCAGGCGCAGCAATTATTGCCTCAAGATAAACTACTTCATCTTGGAGGTAGTTATGCTATTGGTGCTGCCGCTACTTCTATTGCTTACCATTACACAAAAGATAAAAAAACCGCTACTCTTATTGGTATATCAGCTGTACTATTAACTGGTATAGGTAAAGAAGTGTGGGATATAAAGTGCGGCAACTCAGAACTAAATGATATTGCTGCAGATATTACTGGCGGAACTCTTGGTGTACTTACTGTTAGAATAAATTTCTAATTCTTTTGGGACTATAATAAAATCTTTTATATCTTTGTGGAAACAAAAACTAAAAAGATGACTTTTAAACCAAATGGAAATTGGGTAATGCTACCTAATCCAGCTAAGAGAAAAACAGAATCAGGAATTATTCTAGATGATGCTACTGTAAACAAGCTAAAGACTAATATCTTAGAGGTATTAGCTGTAGGGCCTAACTGTATGTTTGCTAAAAAGGGAGATACAGTAATGATTGACCCTAGAGGCGAGGGTGTTATGGTAGAGGTAGATGAAACAGAATATGTAATGATAATGGAGCAGCAGATTCTAGGCATAATGTAATGAAAGGATCAGTTACTATAAGTTTAAGTGACTACGAAAAGCTTAGAGATGCCCAAGAAAATGCGAAGAAGTTAGAGAGTGATACACAGCGAGCCGCTAAAGAGCTTCAAGTATTTTTAAGTTTTCTATGTAGTAGAGGTTCTATAGAGGAATATGTGAACGAGTTTAACAGACAATCTAAAATGTCTGAGATTAGCGTAGTGGATGGAATAGCTCGTATAAAATTTAAAGATGATAAGAACTAAATTTGCAACTAAACAGATAAGTGACTGGATAACAATGATGGTAGAATTTGAAGATAAACTAACAGCGTGGGGAGGAGAGAACGCAAATTCTACTTGGGACATGGAAGTATGTGTAGGCGAAGATGAATATTATATTATAGTAACCGTAGATAGCGATGAAGAAGATAACGATACCAATAACCTCGAATTATAACTATATACAATTCTGGAATGGGATATTTAATATGACTCCTAAAGAATTAGATATATTAGTTTTATTTTTAGACTGTGCAGAAGATTATAATAATTTGTGCACTTTAGATAACAAGAAATGCGTAGCAGAAGCTTTAGGCTTTAAAGATAAGAACACTCTTAATAATTATATAAAGAAATTAAAAGAGAAAAACGTTTTTATAGCTAAGAAAGGCGTATATATATTAAATAAACTTTTAAACCCTAATAACGGAGATGTTCAAGTATCTATATCATGGAGATAATGTTGAATTGCTTACATCAGGTTTTGTTGTTACAGAATTTATACTGCAAGCGCAGTATGTTATTATTGTACAAGACGAAAATGGAGAAGTTATAGAAATTGCACATACAGACTTTAGAAATGAGTAGCATAGAAAAAACAGTAGCAGTAAAAATACTAAACAGAGCAGAAGTAGGTAAAGTCAAATATAATACCACAATGGAGCGAACTGATCTATCTAAAGTAGATTGGTTAAAGCATGCTCAAGAAGAAGCTATGGATTTAGCAGTATATTTAGAAAAATTAATACAATTAGAAAAAGATGGAAGAAGAAAATAAAGAAAAGCCAAAACTTCCTAGTTTTACTACAATGGCTAAAAATTTTGCAAAAGATTTAGCAAAATATGTTGCACAAGGAGCGCCAAATGTTAGTGAATCTAGTTATAAAGAAAGATTACTTACTTGTAAAAGGTGTCCTGACCTTATTAAATCTAATATGAGGTGCGGAAAGTGCGGATGCTTAGTAGAGCATAAAGCAAAATGGAAAACTACTAAATGTCCTGCAGATAAATGGATGCCAGAAGTGTTAAGCCCGACTCAGAAAGATAAATTAGAAGAAATACGTAAAAATAAAGAAGCGCAGCAAAGAGAGCGTATAAATGCAAAAGCAGCAGTAGATGCAAAACGAAAAAAAGATAATCCAGAAGCTGGCGACTAAGTATAACCTTCCTCTAAGTAAGATAGAAGAAATAGTTAGCTATCAATATAAATTTATTGCAAATATTATTAAAGAAGGAAACTTTGAGTCTGTAAGATTGCCATATTTTGGTAAATTTTCTGTAAATAAAGGAAGACTTAAGCATATACAAAAGAAAACTAATGGAATTATTGACAATAAGTAATGATACGGTAATAGTATCGCCATATGTACTGACAATTAAAGAATTTGAAGACATTTCTAAGAAAAAGAAAGAGATGGCTATCAAAGAATTCTCATATATCTATCATATGTGTGATCATAATTCCCCATTTTCTGTATATGACGCTGAAGAAAAGAAAGAACAAATAATTAAGAGTATATTTAAAACAAAATGGTCGCCTGATACAAAAGTTAAAGCGGCATGCGATAAATATATAGAATTAAAAGAAACTCACGCTATTAAACTTTTAAAAGCTGCAAGATCTGCAGTTAATAAACTAAAAAATTATTTTGAAGTTGTTGATTTGACAGATACTGATGATAATGGTCGTCCTATTTATCAAGCAAAAGATTTAGTAGCAAACTTATCTAAAATGGCAGATGTTGTTAATGGGCTAAGCAAGTTAGAAGAGCTTGTTAAGAAAGAGCAGCAAACAGTATCCGCCAATAGAGGAGGAGTTGTAGTTAATAAATATAGTCAGTAATGGATTTTTTAGAAGGATTAGAAGAGTATAATAATGCAATGGATAATGCGTATGCAGTTATCACAAAACAAAAAGATTTAGATAAACTATATAAAGAGTTAAACGAAAACGACAAAGATTACTTTTCTTTACCTTTTAATTTTTCAGATGTGCCTTCTATAGTAGATATGCTTGTAGATCATTATGAATCTCTTGAAGATTTTGAAAAATGTACTAAATTAAAAACTATTCTGCAAGATGTTCAAAAAAACTGACGAGTTTAGAAAAGAAGCTCTCAGATATATGGAAGATGGAGTCTATACTAGAGCCTTGCCGGGAACTAAAGATTACTATGAGTATTGGGACGACCAACGGCATAAGTGTATTTACGGATATACAGTAGGGGAGACTACAATTACAGGTAATCATTATTTTTATTTGAATTTTTGCCCTATCGACAGGTCTGTTGAAGAAGTATTACCTGATGGTACTATCTTAGCTAAACGTGAGCGAACTTTTCCTGCTTTTTATGATGGTGATTTTAAGTACTTTACAGCTATAGATCAATGTAGAAAATCTAATAGACATATGACTGTGCTAAAGGCACGTCGTAAAGGATATTCTTACAAAGCTGCTGCAATGCTTGCTCGTAACTACTTTCACATACGTAATAGTAAAAATTATGTATTTGCAGGGCAAAAAGAATATTTAATTGGGGATGGACTTCTATCTAAAGCGTGGGAAATCTTGTCATTTGTAGATAACAATACTGCATGGACTCAGCCGCGTTTAAAAGACAGAGAAATGAATAAGATGTCTGGCTACAAGAAAAATGTAAATGGTGCTGACGTTGAATTAGGTATGAAGTCTATGATTATGGGCGTGTCTCTGAAAGATAACCCAGATAAAGTGCGTGGTAAAGCAGGTGAGCTTATTTTCTTTGAAGAGGCTGGTGCGTTTCCAGGATTACTAAAAGCTTGGGAAGTAGCAATGCCTACAATGCGTCAAGGTGCAAATACTCTTGGTACAATGGTAGCATTTGGTACAGGTGGTACAGAAGGAGCTGACTTTGAAGGTATGGAAGAGCTGTTTTACAATCCAGACTCGTATGACTGCTTAGCGTTTGAAAATGTGTGGGATGCTGGGGCTAGAGGAACATATTGTGGGCATTTTGTACCTATTTATGAAAACTTAGAAGGATTTATAGATAAAGATGGTAACTCTAATATGGATAAAGCCATAGCTTTTGAAGAAGAGAACAGAGTAAAGAAAAAAGGAACAAATGACCCTAAAGCTCTTGACCAATACATTGCTGAACATCCAATGAATCCTAGAGAAGCTACTTTGCAAATTTCTGCAAACTTATTTGACATAGCATCTTTGCAAGAGCACTATAATAATGTAAAAGTTAACAAATTAAATAAGATAGGTACGGCAGGTAGATTGTATTACGGAAAAGGTAATAAAATTGAGTTTAAACTTGATGGAGATGCTAAACCTATAATAAGGTACCCACACAGAAAAGAGGATGATCTTAATGGAGCTATTATTATATATGAATCTCCATACAAAAACGAAAGCCAGCAAGTTCCTGCAAACTTATATATTATATGCCATGACCCTTATGGGCAAAATCAATCTGCAGACTCTTCATCTTTAGGATCTTGCTATGTTCTTAAAAGGGTTAACAATATATCTCGTCCGGATGATATGATTGTAGCATCTTATGTGGGTAGACCTCACAGTCAAGATGAGTATAATAGAAATATGTTTATGTTAGCAGACTACTATAATGCTAAGATAGGATTTGAGAATGATCGTGGAGAAGTTATAGCATATGCACGTAGACATAGAAAACTTCATAGGTTGCAAGAAGAATTTGAAATGCTTGACAAGAAAGACTTAAGAAGTAAAACTGTTAAGCGTCAGTATGGTATGCATACTACGGAGCCAAGAAAAAGACAAGGAGAACTTTACATCCGTGACTGGCTTAATACTGTAAGACATGTAAATGAAGATGGATCCCAAGTTTTAAATATGCACAAAATATATGACTTAGCTTTACTTCAAGAGTTGATAAAGTTTAATCATATGGGAAACTTTGACCGCGTAATGTCTCTAATGATTGGTATGTACCATACACGAGAGTTGTATAACTCAGAGGTTAGAGAGGTGCTAGAAGATGGGGCAGCTGACAAATGGTTTGATGCAAATTATTATTAGTGTTATATTATAAGAGGTAGTTAAAAATTTAAGGTACTAGTTTATCATAAATTATTAATTCGTATTTTTGAAAATTATGTATAAAGGAGAAGATAACATACCACAACAACGGTTACCGTTAAGTAAAAAAACTAAAACGTGGAGAGAAGAATGTGTAGAAGCATTTATAAACATGTCTGCGCATGGTGTAAGTGAAAGAAAAGATTACTTACGATCTCTTTATGACTACTACAATGGTGTTATTGAGGAATCAGACTATCGCTATGTGTTAAAACCATATGGAAAAACTCGTAAGAATTTTCCATCTAAGATGCGTAACTATCCTATTATTAAACCTATAATTGATCTTCTATTAGGTGAAAAGTCTAAACGTCCTTTAAACTACACTGTAACAGTACGAAATGCAGATGCAGTCTCTACTAAAGAGAATGCTAAGCAGCAACTTATTTATAAAAACTTAGAACAAAGGTTTATAAATAGATTGAATGAAAGTGGTATGCAGACAGGAGTTCCTAGCCAAGATGTAGAGCTTCCTGAAAATTTAGCAAAAGAATTTGAAAACTCTTATGTAGATTCTAGAGCTATACACGGTCAACGCGCTTTAAATTACATCATGTACAACGAAGAGATATATGAGAAATTTAATAAAGCATGGTTTGACTTTTTAGTAACTGGAGAAGTTTACACTCACAGAGGTGTAAGAGGTAACGAACCTTTTTACGAGGTTGTAAATCCTATAGATGTAGATTACGATAAAGATCCAGACTTAGAATTTGTAGAAGATGGAGATTGGGCATTAGTTCGTAAGTTTGTACATGCGTCTACTATCATTGATCATTATTATGATGAGCTTAATGAGGAACAGGTTTTAAAATTAGAAAATCCTGAAAATCATGACATGCATTCTTTCTTGGCATTTAGACCAGAGACTACAAATGCAGATGAAAATTCACATAGAAGTAGACTTATAGAAGTTGTTAATGTTTACTGGAAATCTAGAAAACGAGTAGGCTTTTTAGAGTACCAAGATCCTACTACAGGAATGATGGAGGAGATAGAAGTAGATGAGTCATTTAGATTGCCAAAAGAGCTTAAAGAGCAAGGGGCTTCTATAAATTGGATGTGGGTAAATGAAGTTTGGCAAGGTACAAGAATTGATGGAGATATATATGTAAGAATGCGCCCAATACCTAATCAGCGCATGTCTTTAGATAATCCGTCTTTATGTAAGTTACCTATTAATGGTAGAAAATATTCAGATAGAAATTCAAGAAATATTTCGCTAGTATCACTTGGTATTCCTTATCAGTTGAACTACAATATTTATAAATATAGATTAGAACTAGCAATAGCTAGAAGTAAAGACATAATAGCACAATTTGACATAAACATGATTCCTAAAAAATGGGACATGGATAAATTTATGTACTACGTAGAAGGAACTGGTATTGCGTGGGTAGATTACAACAAAGAAGGCGTAACCCTATCTCCGCAACACCAATCTGTGCTAGATATGTCTATAAAAACAATAGAACAATACATTGTCCTACTTAATTCTATTATGGAAGAGTGGGAAAAGTTATCTGGTGTAAATAGACAACGTCAAGGCCAAGTAGGAAACTATGAAGGTAAAGCAACATCTCAGCAAGCTATTGTACAGTCTTCTCACATTACTGAGGATCTATTCCGTAAGTTTGGAAGATTAGAGCAGAAAGACTTGCAAGCTTTAGTAGACTATTCTAAAGAAGCTTGGGTAAATGGTAAAAAAGCTATGTACGTTATGTCTGATGGTGTAGCAGAATTTTTAGATTTAGATTCTATGCAACACATGGAGTCTGAGTATGGAATTTTTGTATCAGATTCTGGTAAAGATCAAGACAAGTTAGATGCTATTAAGCAGCTATCACAATCAATGGTTCAAAACGGTGTACCTGCTTCTACTATAGCAGAAATGTTTGATGCAGAAAGTTTTACAGAAATTAAGACTAAAATATCTTCAGCTGAGAAAGCTTTGCAAGAACTAGAGCAAGCTCAGAACCAAGCAGAACAACAAATGCAACAAGCTCAACTTCAACAGCAGCAAGCTGAGATGGAGAATGAGAATATGAATAAAGAAAAGGATCGTGAGACTGATATTGAAGTAGCAATGATCCGAGCTAAAGTTGATATGTTAAAGTTAGATGCTCAAGTAGATAAGCAGCAAGGAGAACAAGCAGTTAAAGAAAAACAAGCTGACACTCAGGCGATGCAAGCTATGGAAGGTAGCAGGTCTAAACGAAGTGATGAGAGTATAAAGAGAGAAGATACTAGATCACGAGAGAGGCAAGCTGCTGCAGATAGACAATCTAAAGAGCGTCAAAATAGAGAGTCTTTAGCTTCACAAGAAAAACAAGCAAAAGAAAAGCCTAAATCTAGCGAGAGTTGAGTTTAAATCCTATGGATATATTAAAGCAGTCTGTGGCATCTGGTGTGCCTATGGCTGAATTAATGCAACAATCTAAAGTTGCAGAAACTCCTGAACAACAGCAAGAAGGATTAAGTAATCAACCTGAAGGAACTACAATGGTGTTCCCTGAATCTTCTGGTAATTTCAATACCATGAAGATGGATTATCCTATAGATATTAAGAAAGTAAATAAACAAGGAGATCTAGTTCGTAGTTATGAGAATGTTCCTCCTGGTGTAGAGAGTCTTCCTATGGGTGACGATGTAGGTACTGTAATTGAAACTCCTGCAAATTATCAAGATGGCGGGTTATTAGAAGCAGCACAAGAAGCCGCTGCAAATAAAAGAGATTTTTCAAGACCAAGAGCTACATTGTTTCCTGAATTATATAACGTAGATTCACAAAATTATACTTGGTTTGAAAAGACTATGGCTAGTATACCTACACATGTAAAAGAAAAATTACCTGCTTGGATAACACACTGTAAAGATAATGTTTGTGTTGAGGCAGTTAAAACATTGGCTAAACAAAGTGGGACTTGGAAAGGAGAGACTAGAAGCAATATACAATTTCATAAAGATCCTAGTAAATTTGGATATAAAGAAGTTTCAGAAGAAGAAAAAGTTCCTGGAGATATAATTCAATATTTTAGTCGTTTAAATAAAGAAGGTAGGTACCTAGAAGGTAATTCTAGTGCAATGCTTCCTTTAGATGATCAAACAGCATCTATTGAACCTTTTCATATGGGAGTTTTTGGAGGATCTGGCGAAGGTACGCATGCACCTGGTTCAGAGGACTATTACTATAGCGAAATGGGAACGAGGGGTCCGTTTGAGCCAAAAGATGCCCCCACAGAAGAAAATTCAGCATACATGAGAAAGTTTTACAGGTTTGATCAGGAACTAATTGATAGACTTTCTAATATAGAAATAGAATAAAATGTTATATAATAAAGAGCTTGCTAAAATATAAGTTGAGTGTAAAACTAACTACTATATTAGTAAATTTGTAAAAACCAAAATGAAATGGAAGAACCAGAAAAAATCCAATTAGATGACATTACTTTTGATGATGTAATATCAGGAGAAGGTGTCTCGATTGATACTCCAGTAGAGAGTGTCAAAGAAGAAAAAGTAGAAGAGATTGTTCAGGAAGAACCTGAAGAAGAAGTCGTACAAGAAGAGGAGCCGGAAACGGAAGAACAAGAAGTAAAAGACGAAGTTATTGATGAGGAGCCAGTTGAAGCAAGTCAAGAAGATACTGTAGTTTCTGAAATCTTAACCAAGTTGGGGTACGATACAGATAAAGAATACGAGGATACTAGTGACGGACTTATAGCTCTTACACAAGATATGGCAGGTAAAATTGCTGAAGATCAAATGGAAGATTTATTTGATAGGTTTCCACTAATTAAAAAGCATTTAGAATATACTCTAGCTGGAGGAGATTCTAAAGATTTTATGGAAACTTTTGGATCAAACAATGATTATTCTAAGTTAGACATTAGTAAAGACGATATTAGAACGCAAAAAGCTGTCTTAGCTGAATATTTTAATGCTAAGGGTCATGATAAAGAATTTATAGAAGAAATTCTTGAAGATTATGAAGACAGTGGTAAGTTATTTGATAAATCTGCTAGAGCAAAAGATGCTTTAATTAAAGGACAAGCTCAAAAAAGAGAGCAGCTTATTCTTAAGCAAAAAGAACAACAGCAAGCTGCATATCAAGAGCAAGAAAAATTTTGGGGAGATCTAAATAAAACAATTGATAACTCTTCAGAACTTGCAGGAATAACTTTACCGGCTAGAGATAAAAAGAAATTTTTTGAGTATATCTCAAAGCCAGTGACTAAAGAAGGTCACACACAAAGAGATTTGGATCATAGAGATGCAAAACTAGATGTTAAATTAGCTATGGATTACCTCATGTATAGAGGATTTGATTTGGACAAGATTATAGATTCAAAAGCTAAAACTAAAAGTGCTAGATCACTTAAGGATAAAATATCTAGATCAAGTAAGCCTCTAAAGAGCGCTAACAAAGCATCAAGAAGAAAGACAAATGTTGATTTAGATGATTTAAGTCTCGATTTATTAACTTAGGCAATTAGTGGAAACACGACTGCATATATAACTTTTAAAAATAGATAAAAAATGGCAAATGGAACAAATATAAGCGTTCAAAAAACGTTTTATAACGATTCACAAATGACTGACATGAACAGTCTAGCGAATGCGTTGTTGTCTAAGCCTGCTGAATTATCTCCAATCATTACTCATTTATCAGGTAAAGATGATAAACGGTTTCCACTATCTTTCTTAACTGAAGGTGTTGGTAACGTTAAGTCTATTGACCGTTTAGAGTATGAGTATCGCGTAGCGACACAACGATTGAGAACTCGTCCAGTAGCATCAGCACCAGCAACGACAACTAGTTTAGGAATAGGCGGAGCAACTTTTGAAGTAGCTTTCCCTGACAAAAACTTTGTATTTCCTTACGTATTAGTATCTCAATCAGGGGTACAAGCACGTATTATGAAAGAACCTGAAGCAAGAGGTAGTGAGTATGTATATACTTTACAGCTTGTTAACCCATCAGCTACTGCAACTATGCCAGCAGCAGATGTAGCATCAGGAGCGTTATTCGCTTCAATGTATGCACCAGTAGGAGTTGATTTCTCTCGTGGGAATGCTTCTAATTGGGAAACTCCAGGTTTAGTTCGTAACAAATTAACTACAGTACGTAAATCTTACCACATGTCTGGTAATGCTAAAGACTATGTAGCTGAATTTTCGTTACCAACTAAAGGTGGTTCTACAACTAAATTGTGGATGGATTATGAAGAATACTTACACATGCTTGACTTTAAAGAAGAGTGTGAGATGTACTACTGGTATGGTAACAAATCTTACGATGCTAATGGTCACACTTACATGAAAGATGAAAATGGTCAGCCTGTAATTATTGGTCCTGGTTTATTACAGCAAGTTATCAATAAAGATACTTACTCTACTATGACTGAGACTAAATTGAAAAATATTATTGGTGACTTGTTCTACGGAATGACTGATGCTTCTGCTAAGCAAGTTACATTATACACTGGTACTGGTGGTGCCCGTGAATTCGATGAAGCGCTTAAAAATCATTTTGGTGGTGCTACTAATACTTGGAAAGTTTCAAGTGGAGATAGCCGCTTTATCACAGGATCTGGTCGTAACTTAGGTTTGACTGGATACTTTAACTCGTATGAGCATGTAGATGGTCACGTAATCAATGTGGTAAAATTACCATTATTTGATCACGGTGCTGTTGCACAAGCTCGTGCAAAACACCCAGTTACTGGATACTCACTTGAATCTTACCGTATGGTATTTGTTGATCAATCTAATTACGATGGTCAAAATAACTTACAAATGATCTCTAAGAAAGGTCGTGAAATGATGAGATGGTGTGTTGCTGGTTCTGTAGTTCCTCGTGGGTTTGACGCTGGTTCGTCTAGAGCATCCGACGTGGACGGTGCATCCGTACATATGCTGAAAACAGCAGGTATCGCGCTTAAGCGTTTTGATACTTCGCTTGACATCACGTGTGTGGCTTCGTAAGGCAATGCGTTGCGGTTCATATATATTGGTTTTTGGTTAGGTTGTGGGGGGTAATTCCCCCACTTCTTTAACTTAGTTATAGGAGAGTTATACTTTACATCCATTAATTAAAACTTTAAAAGTACTAAATTATGAGTAAGAAGATATTCTTAAGACGTAGAGAAGTTAATAACCATCTACCAAAAGCAGTTCAAGCTGAGGCTGTAATGAAACTCAGTAGTGTTTATGTAAATAGACAACCTTTGAAAGGAATAACTCCTAAAGAAGAAAAAGAATTAATGCAAGGAATTTTAGATGTAAGCCCTGAACATGTTGACTGGCCAAGATATTCTAAAAAGTTCTGGGCAGAAATGACAATCCCTGTAGGATTTACAGGAGTTGAATTAGAAGTTGGAGTAAATGAAGATGGGTCGCCACTTAGTATTATGGATTATCTTAAATATAAGTTTGCACTTAAACATCCTCACGTAGCTTTAACAAAAGAAGAAATGGATAAAGACTCTGCAAAAAGATTCTATATTCAGGATTTAACTAGAGAAGATAAAGTTAAAAACACAGAAATTCAATTTAATAAAGATGCTGATAAAGAGTTTATTAAACTTTCAAGCAATCCTAAAAATATGAAACGAGTATTAAGACTTTTATCTAGTACAAATCCAGATAGAATGACTGATGAACAAGTAGAGAATGCTCTATATGAGATCAAAAATTCTAAAACTAAAAAGTTCTTAAAAATTGCAAAAGATAAGAACTTAGAAATAAAAGCAGAAATTGAAGAAATGGTAACAGCAAGTGTTCTTCGTAAAATTGGAAACCAAATTATCTTTATTGATGAGGTACTTGGTGATACATTAGATGACGCTGTGGTGTTCCTTAAAGATAAAAAGAATTCAGGAACTTTGACAATTCTTAGAGCAAAACTTAAAGAGTTGGCAATATAATAGAATAATATATTAATGGATATTCAGAGTATGCATACAGCTGTTCAGCAAGGAGTGGATAAGATAAATTCATTCCAAGCTGACAGTTTATTACCTCAAGAAATAGATCTAGAGTTAAATAAATCTATCATGCGCTTTGTGAATCTAAAGTATGGCAAAAATAATATTTATCGCCAAGGCTTTGAAGAATCGCAAAAGCGTATTGATGATTTAAGAAACTTAGTTACATCTAATGAGGATTTTGTATACTTTAAAGAAAGAAGAATATTAAAATTTGGAGTAGATCCATCACTTAATTCATATCTATACATTGATAAATATTCACTTCCTACAGATTATTTATATCATATATCTAGTTATTGCAATTCCTTTAAATCTCTTAATTGCAGAAAAAATGTTAATTGGAGACTAACAGAAGACTCAGGTCGTAATTATATAGTAAAAGTTAAACTAGATGATTTAAAAATATCTGGAGGTAAAGAAGGTAGAGATAAAGGTTGGGCGAAGAATATTAATTTAGTTGGAGGTGCTGCTCCAGCAGAAGGCTATGATGAAATAGATCTAGAAAATATTGCTAGTATTGGCAATATAGGAGGAAAAAATGCATTTACTCAGCCTTTATGGGATGCTAGCGATGATTTTACTCTTCTTAATATGTTTGCTAGTTCTTTTAGCAATACAAGTAACCAAAATATAGAACCTATTTTTAATGCATCTGCTTCTTGTCGAAAAGAAGTAATTGGAGAAAATGGTGTGTGTGATGGATGTGGTGATTATACAGCAGGTGGAGTTTATCAAGACTACAGCGCTTATAATACAAGCCTTGTAGGAACTAAACCTACATTTATAGCCCAATACTACACTTACAAAACTTTTTATTTAGGGTTAAATGACTATTTAGAAGATCCTGATTGTAGTAATGCAACTGAAATTATAAATGCAATTTTAAACAGCTCAAAGCCAGGAACAGAAGTTTATTATGAAAATTATCAGGATCAAAATGAACCAGAAACCTTCTTTTTTATTTTAGATCCTGTTGTGTATAACTATATGTTATTGGAAGAACAGGCAGAAGCCATTTCTCAAGAGTTAGGAAATGTAGGCGCTTCTATTAATGTAGATAGTAATGAAATTGTATTTAATGATACAAGTAATCAGCCCCCTTCTCAGAATTATACTACTGTTGCAAGTGTTCCTATTACATCTGCTATTTATGTTGGATATACTGAGCGAAGACAAGTGTACATATGGGCACAAGAAAATTTAGCTCTTGCTAACGATTTTTTAAACGATTCTTTCAGCTGTGAGTCGCCAAGCTCTGATTACGATCAATCATGGTCCGTATCAGAATCAGTAGCACTAGGTACTGGACCTCAACTTGTAGTTCCAGGAGTTATGGATGATATTGGTGGGGTGCCTGTAGATAATTTAGTGGAGCTTGAACAGTATGCGGCTGAAAATCCTGGTTTAAGTAATACTCTTAGTGAATCAGAGGGATCAGAGAATACAATAAATCCAAGATACATTAATATTGATGATTTTGTAATAGAAGGGACTAAAAAAAGAATGCATGCTAGTATTATTGCAAATAATGATGCAGACAGGGTGACATACGCAGATGGGTCTCAAAAAATATATACAGACACTCAGTATTGGGACCAAATTAATAATCAAGGAAAAGATTTTGCAGGAGTATCTCAACCTATTAAATATATACAACACGATGATATTTTGGCATTATTAAAAGATCCATTTAATAGACCTGATAATGGTGTTATTTTTGGAGTATTTGATGGCAATTACATAAATGTATATACACTAGTTGAAGGTACAAAGCATACCCCTGTTCGCTTTGATTGGGCAGATATATTGCCGCACAGTGTAAAATTAACATATTTAAGAGCACCTAAAAAAGTTTCTTTAGAAGCTCTAACAAGCTGCGACTTACCGGAACATACTCATCAAGAGATCGTTGCGATGACAGTCAGCGGAATCTTAGAAGGGATCGGAGATCCTAGATTTAAGACTCAAGCAATTGAGTTAAATAAACATGAATAATAATAATAATTAAAATTAAAACAAAATGGCAAGACATTTGTTAATTGGGAATGGCGGAGTTGCTTCATTAGTTAATGCAGCTAGTGAAACAGACACAGCTATTAATGTCCAAAAATTAAGCGCAGACGGACCTGTAAATATGGTAGCAGGTGATACGGTTGCAGATTCTGATTCATTCAGAATTGTACAAGGTACTGCAGGAAATAATATTTATAGCCCTTGGATTAAGGGCCGTAACGTAGTTAATTGGAGTGGTTTATCAGGCGCAGCCGCTGCTGCTCACCAGTGTACAGTTACTGCTGCTACTACTTCTGATGCAAAAGGTGAAGTAGTTATTAAGTTTATAAGAAAAGACGGGCCAGCTCCAGATTTCTTTAGCTTTACAGCTTCAATAGGTACTGATGCAGATCCTACAATTGCTGCAGGTGCAGGTGGTACTGCAATTCATGATGCTTTTGAAGCATTAGATGGTATTCCAGACTGGTTAAATCCTTTAGCAGGAGACAACTCTTCAGGACTTGTTACTTTTTCAGGCGCTCTTCGTGGAGCTGCTGCTCAAAGTGGTAATACTTGGGAATCTGGTCCAGTTATTTTTGATGTAGTAGTAGAAAGTTCTACTGTTGGGGCTCAAACATATACTGTAGCTAATGCATCGCAAGCTGGTGATCCAGGTAGTGGTGATGGTAATTTAGTTCGTGAAATGGAAAAAGTAGGACAAGGTGTTGGCTTTGGATACTACAACCGAAGAAACTTACCTATTCAACCTGAATTAAAAGCAGTTGCAGCAACGAGTTACGACATGTACTCAATTGTAGCTACTAAAGATGGAAG
>Ga0075468_10000600_pt1 | contig 14765 bp, 14 predicted proteins | sample DEB08_DNA_12_FD_77578 | JGI IMG/M metagenome (GOLD analysis project Ga0075468, IMG submission 77578) | Aqueous microbial communities from the Delaware River and Bay under freshwater to marine salinity gradient to study organic matter... | ecosystem: Environmental > Aquatic > Marine > Coastal ...
GGTGGAGCCAACGGAAAAAGTTTAACAGGATATTCAGGTGGCAAAGGCGGAAACTCAGGACCAAGAGGATCATCTGGTGCTGGTGGCGGTGGTGGAGGAGCCACAGTGGTCAGTATCAACGGAACAGACATTGCTATAGCCGGAGGCGGTGGTGGTGGTGCAGGTGATGGTCGGGACGGCGCTGGGACGGCAGGCATCAATTCAAATTCAGCAACAACAAACTCACCAGGCACACTAGGTGAAGTTGGAGCCAATCACGGTGGAGACGGCGGAGCCGGCGGTGGCGGTGGCGGTGGAGCCGATGGCGGCAAAGGTGGATCAGGTGGCGGTGGTGATGTGGGAGGCTCCGGAGGACACTCAGGATCAAATCTTATACCATCAGGAGGATCAGAAGCACTCAGTTCAGGACAGACACCAGGAGGCACAGGAGATGCAAGATACCAAGCAGGAGTTGGCACCGGAGGAGGTCCCGGAGGATCAGGCGGCAATGGTCTTGCAGTAATAATTTTTACAATCAGTCCAGAAGCTTACATGAAAAAGGGTGGAGCATGGAAAAAAATTAATGAAATATACACTAGAATAGGCGGCAATTGGAAAAAAGTTACTGGAGCGTATTTCAAAAAAGGTGGAGCATGGAAACCAATATTCAATTCGGGTATTGATTTTACACCTACTGCAACAGGATTTGGAGATGCAACAGGTGGTACAACATCAGGATCAGCAGGATCAGGTGGCGGTGGAGGCGGTGGACGTGTGATCTGCACATGGCTACAGAACAAAGGCATGTTCTCTCTACAAGATTTAGCAATTGATACAGAATTTTCAGTGAAACATCTGGGTAGAACAACTAAAATTGGATATTGGTTTTGGGCAATACCATTAGTAGGATACATGCAAAACTCAGCAGAAACAAAATCATGGTTTGGTAATCTAGTGATCAATGTTATCAAAGTATTAGCTCAAGCTAGAGCAAATGAATTAGCACATCAAATGGGTCATAGATCCAAGGGAGATATACTAGGAAAATTTACAAGATGGATAGGAGAATCCTTCTGTTTTGGGATAGGTTTGATGGTTAGACCTTTTGTAGAGCATAAATTCGGGGAATGGCTGGAAATTTATGATCCCGAAATTAGATAATTACAAAATAAGATAATTACATAAGGAGAAACAATGGCAACAAAACAAGAAGTAGCTGATTATATCAACGCTAACTATCAGACTGTTTTAACAGCAGAGGAAATAGGCAAAATAGACACGGCTTTAAATCCTGAATTAGCAACAATATTGGTCAAACTTTTAGGTGACGTTAGCTTTTTAACATTTGTGAGAGACAACGGGTCAAATTAGAATATGGCATATACTATTAACAACACAGTTGGAACAGTATTAAAGGTATTAGCAGATGGTACGATAGATACCACAGCTACAGATCTTACACTAATAGGTAAAGGTTATGCTGGATTTGGTGAACGTCTTAACGAAAACTTTGTAAAATTATTAGAAAATTTTGCTAATACATCTTCGCCGAGCAACAAAATTAAAGGACAACTATGGTATGACACATTAACTAATCAAATTAATGTGTACACCGGATCTAAATTCAAACCAATAGGATCCACAACAAACTCAACTAGTTCACCATCAAACTCTGTGTTGGGAGACATGTGGTTTGATACGTCAAACAATCAATTTTATGTGTACAGTGGAACTGCTTGGACATTGATTGGACCAACCACAGTGTCAGGATCAGGTGTAACTCAAGTGTCATCTGTATCTATAGCTGACAATGTCGGAGTTAACAAATCAATATTAAAATTACTTACTAATGATACACTGGTGGCCACAGTGTCAGCAGAACAATTTACACCAGGCACATCATTATCAGGATTTGCTACTATTTTCAAAGGGATCACGCTTTCAACAGCAGTTGCTTCTAATAAATTTACAGGCACTGCCACAGACTCAGATGCACTGGGTGGAGTCACCGCGGCCAATTATCTAAGATCCAATGCTAATGACACAACTTCTGGTTCGCTTGGGGTGTTAGCTGATGATGGTATAACATTAGGTGCTGGATCAGACGTCACTATGAAACTATCAAGTGACAATTTCACTATTGCTAACGTTACGGCTGACAAGGACATTATATTCACAGTCAACGATGGCGGAGTGACTACCACAATGATGACCATGGACGGATCAACAGGATTATTGGAACTTCCTACTGTAGGAGATTTGCGGGTAAAAGGTAATTTGACAGTGGACGGTACTAGCACAACAATTAACACATCAACACTTACTGTCGAAGACAACATTATAGAATTAAACAGAAACATTTCTTCAAATGCAGGAATGCCAGTCTACTCAGGTATCAAGATCAACAGGGGCGCCACGTCTAGTGCCACTGAACAAGATCTTTTCTGGGTCTGGGATGAATCATTTGCAGATGACGGTACTACCACTTTCGGAAACGCAGGTGGCGCCTTTACAGCATTTAAGTCAGGTGGTGGACAGGTCGAAATGGGTGCCGCAACACTGGTCGATATCAGGGCCAACATAGTACATGCAACTTCTACAGCGGCTCAGTATGCGGATTTGGCAGAGAGATATGAGGCAGATGAACCCATGGAAGTGGGAGATGTAGTAGAATTAGGTGGAGCCAAAGAGATAACACTGTGCAACACAGCACTGTCGCCACGAGTTTTTGGTGCAGTATCTGAAAATCCAGCTTTCCTCATGAACAAAGATGCTGGCAACGATGATTCACATCCTATGATAGCACTTCAAGGGCGAGTAAGAGTCAAAGTAACAGGTCAAGGAACAGCAGGAGATCGTATAGTTTCAGCAGGAAATGGCACAGCAAGGGTGGCAGAACTTGATGAGTGTACATTGTTTAATGTCATAGGCAGACTGATCCAAGATAAATACTCAACAACAACAGAATTAACAGAGTGCATAGTAGGAGCTAAATAAAATTATGGGATACTTGGCAGGCGACACAATATTAGACGACGAATACAATGTTTTTGTAAATCAGGCCTCTACACCATTTGGGATCAACTCTCTTATGGGAACAGGCACTGGAAATATTGGCTTAGGACAAGCGGTATTACCTACAATTGACGCAGGTGAAGTAATCACAGCGGCAAAATGGAATGCACTATTCACAGCAATGGACAACATTGCCAATCACACCAACCCGGCAACTGACATGGCTGGAACATCGGCGAGAACAGCAGGAGATCCTATTGCGGCCATATCGGCAATAGCAACAGATCTTGCAAACCTTCAAACTGAAATCCAGGGAGGTTCTACAAGGGCCACAGCAATAGCGGCAGGATCAGAAGATCTATCACTAGTAGCATCAGCAGTGTATGACACATCACACATATGTGAAGCGTCATTTACATTTGCAGGTGGTGACGAAACCAGATGGTTCTTCAATGCAGGCGGAAAATTAAGAATTAATTTTACTAACACCAAAACGAACGACACAGGCAAAGATGCATCAGTTGATGCACTACTGGCCGCACTAGGAAATTTAGATATAGGTGCAACAGTGTCAACAAGATCAGGATCAGGCGAAACTTTGACAGCCAACGGACTTGCTCTTGGTTACTATGATCTCACAACTTCATACCAAACTGTTATTCATTTGACTGAGGACTCGGGTGATTATGATGGTGATATAGCAGTAAAGATTGAAATGAAAGCTGGTGCTGGCGCACACGCAGATGCCAGAGGCAACACTGGAAATGTTATAACTGTCAAATGTTCACTGTTACAAAACGAAACTACACGAGATGACTACACTTCAGGCAATTTAAGTTCTATAGCCATAGAAGAAGAAGCAGTTGGCCCAACAGATTTCAGTTTCAGAACAATGGATCCAACCACGGCACAAGGGTTAGACCCTGTTTATATCAGTATTTCAGTAGCTTCAGTATCCAACGCCATCGTAAACGCCGACTAATAATTTTTTTCCTATTGAAATACTCCATAATTATGTGTATAATAGAATTATGGATATTGGCAAACTAAAAAAGTACTCTGATCTAGCACACGACCTTAACATTACCAAACGCAACAGTTTGGAAAAAATGAAGGCCAGACAAGTCATGGCCTACAATGGTCGACTGTTCAAAGCAGATACACAAACAATTAACACAGTATCAACATTGAAAGCTCACGCAAAAGAGTTTTATCTTTTGGACACAAATGATAATCCTTGTCTGATCACTGATCCCAATGATTTTCTTTCTAAACTTATTGAAAGAAATCAAGAAACTTTAAACACTTACAGCCAATTGCATGATTCCTTAAAAAGGAGAACGTAATGACCGCCGGAGTACTGTTGTACTGTTTTGACACGCCTGTGACTGCCTACCATAAGCTGGCATTAAAATCTATAGAGCTTATTAAAAAAAATTTAAAACTACCTATTACTGTTGTGACAGACCATGAGACGCACAGGCATTTTTCTCAATTTGCCGGAGTAACCTACATAATAATTAAGCAACAAACCAACAATTTTAGATATTACAGAGGTAAAATACTGCCATGGTACAACATGGAACGTGCCAAGGCCTATGATCATTCATTGTATGATACCACCATACTGCTTGATTGTGATTATCTTTGTTACACAAACAATCTTTTAGAATATATTAAAACTGAATATGACTTTTTAGTACATGATAAGGTGCATGACATTACTGGGCAGAACAAAATTATTACAAAATTTGAATCATTGATACCATTAGTGTGGGCCACTGTGTGTATTTTTAAAAAAACAGAAAGGGTAAAGATGATTTTTGATACTATTAAAAAAGTGCAAGAAAACTATGAACACTACAGAAACTTGTATAGAATAAAATTCAAAAATTACAGGAATGACTATGCGTTTGCAATAGCATTACACCAACTGTCAGGACAACTATCCGTAAAACAATATATTCCGTCACCAATGATGATGTTGGGCACAGATAATGATGTAGTAGACTGTGACGAAAACAGCTTGACCTACAAATATAATAAAAAAATTGGGATCATAGAAAACACAGACGTTCATGTGTTAGACAAGGAGTTTGCTAATGAACTCTAAAGGTTATGTATGGTTTGCTTTTGGTGAAAAATATGTAGAGTTAAGTGCGAGACTTGCAGAATCCATTAAAAAAGTTAATAGGAATAATCAAGTGTGCGTAATCACTGACGCCACATTTGCATTGGAGCACATTGACAAAGTTCAGTTATGCGATAAACCAAAAGGAAAGTTTGACAATGAATGGAAAGTTTTTGAACTTACCCCGTTCACACATACAATTAAATTAGAAGCAGATATGCTGTTTACCCAAAATACTGATTGGTGGTGGTACCAATTACATCAGTTTGACATGGTTCATTCGTATAATTGTAGAAATTACAAAGATGACATTGTTGAAAACACAGCATATAGAAAATTGTTCAAGGAAAATAGTTTGCCAAACATCTATAGTGGACTAACTTATTTTCGTAAAAGTCAATTTGCAGATAAATTTTACAAGTTATGTAAACATATCACTGAAAATTGGGAGTCAGTATCACAAAATTGTTTAAAAAACTGTCATGATGCCGAGCCAACTACAGATGTAGTATATGCTTTAGCTAAAAAAATATTAGATCCTTTAGATGAAAGTAAAATTAAATTTGATTGGTTTAATTTTATTCACAATAAAAATGACGTAAATCATCTTAATCCTCATTATCATAATAATGATTTTTTACAGACCTACAAAATTAATGACAGTGTGTACCTGGGTAGTTATAGGCAATCGAGAGTATGGCACTACCACGAGAAAGACACAATGGAGAAATTAGATGCCCGGATTTTTTGAAGCTCTAGATAAATTTGATAAAAATCGAAAGCCCAACAAGCATTTTGTAAGCATTGATGGTCTAAACATTGAGACTACTCTAGAACAGAAATTACAAATACAAAGAACTGGAGAAGACGCTTGGATGTGTCAAAAAGGCCCTAATGGAATTATACTTTGTAAAAAACCTATTGTGCCTGCAGAACAAAAACAAACACAACTTGTAAAAGGCACAAAAGGTTATAAATTTTATAATAAAAATCCTTTTTGGGTAGAAAAAGTTGACGACAACGGATATGTATGGAAGATAAAGTAAAAATATTAGATTTAGATTTTGTTTTTATCAGTTATAAAGAACCTAACTGTGAAGAAAATTATGCTGATTTACTCAATAAAGTGCCATGGGCCAAACGTGTGCATGGAGTAGAAGGGTTTGATTCCGCACACAAGGCCGCGGCCAAACTAGCAGAAACAGATTTTTTTATATCTGTAGATGGTGATAACATTATAAATGAATCGTTCTTATTACAGACACTTGATTGGTCCAAGACAAACCCAAAACACGTGCATCGTTGGAGAGCTCAAAATAACATTAATGGTTTGATATATGGCAACGGTGGTTTAGTTGGCTGGCACAAAGAAACGTGTGCAGGCATGAAAACTCACGAGAATGCTACAGAAGATGACAACAAGGGCCAGATTGATTTCTGTTGGTCAGTGCCGCACGCCAACTTACACAACTGTTATTCAACCACTGTGATCAATTCTACACCACAGCAGGCATTTGTAGCTGGATATAGAGAAGGTGTAAAAATGAGTCTGAATCAAGGAAAACTTGTTGACCCAGCAAATTTTAAGCAGATCATTCATCCCAGCAACATAAAAAAATTAGTTACATGGATGAGTATTGGAGCAGATATTGAAAACGGCAACTATGCTATGTTAGGAACCAGAGTTGGATTATATCTTACAACCTTACAAAATCAAGATGTTTTAAATATTAGAAATCTAGATAACCTATCTGAATTGTTTGTAGACTATACTGATAATGTTGACAAAGACTTGTTGGCTCATGGTGAAAGTATTCGTCAGAGACTAGGTCTGCACGTAGCAGAGTACAACAGTCAGCAGAGTAGTTTCTTTAAATTTTGCCAACCTAACCACACCAATAGAGGAGTACAAGATCTTGAAGACTAGTGATTATCAAAAAGATGCCAACGATGCAAAAAAGAAATTAGATTCGGTATCACCGTCTATGTGTCTGGCAAAATGGAATCAAGTTAGTTTGCATTTGACCACAGGGTTGACCAACAGTTGTTATCATCCACCACTTCACAAAATAGACGCAGAACAGATCAAAACAAATCCTGCCGCACTGCATAACACAGCACAAAAATTAGAGGAACGAAAGCAGATGTTGGAAGGCAAACGTCCCAAAGGTTGCAGTTATTGTTGGAAAATAGAAGATACCGGTGGAACATCGGATAGAATTTATCGTTCAGGCGAACCCTGGGCAGTACAAGATTTTGAGTCAATTGTTGGAAAACCTATAGACTCAGAATGGACACCGAGATACGTGGAAGTAAACTTTAACCATGCTTGTAATTTCAAGTGCAGTTATTGTTCACCACAGTTCTCGACCACGTGGGCAAAGGAGATCGACAGGTATGGCCAATATCCCACATCTCCGGCCCACAACGCTCCAGAGCATTTTCAAGGCTCAAGACAACCTATCCCCACAAGAGAAGACAATCCTTATGTGACTGCTTTCTGGAAGTGGTGGCCAACACTGTACAAAAATCTCAAACACTTCAGAATGACGGGCGGGGAACCAATGATGGACAAAAACACTTATAGGGTGTTGGACTATGTAATTGACAATCCAAAAAAGGATCTGCACCTCAACGTCACAAGCAACATGTGCCCACCAGATAAAAAACTGAAAAACAAATATTATGACAAGGTCAAAAGAATCTGTTTAGATGAGCATGTGGAACACTTTATGCAGTTTGTATCTGTAGACGCATTTGGCAAGCAGGCAGAATACATACGCCACGGACTAGATTGGAACTATTTTCAAGACAACGTTGAGGAATTTCTTTATAGGATCCCTGTAAGGAACAGTGTTACATTCATCATAACGTACAACAACCTCAGTGTTACCAGCCTAGACAAACTGTTGGATTACATTAGACAGTTGAGACAGCGTTACAGCACAACATATCAGAGAGTGTGGTTTGACATACCGCTTTTGAGACAGCCTGCATGGCAACAGATAACCATGTTGCCGGAGAGTTATCAGCAGATTCATGAGGAAAACATAACAATGATGCAGAAGTTTCAAGAGGGTGTATATAAAGATTCGGAGTACGCTGTATTCAAAGACTTTGAAATTCAAAAGATGCTTCGCAATTTAGCTTACTGGCGTAAAAATTATACCGCTGACGCACAGCAAAAAAAGAATTTTTACGCATTTTTTAACGAACACGATAGACGCAGAGGCACTAGTTTTGAAAAAACATTTCCTGAGATGGAAGAATTTTGGAAGGAGTGTAAGAACGCATGAGTATAATATGTCATGGCTGTAGTTTTACGAAATACAAATGGAACTGCTGGCCAAATTTTATTAAATGGTTTACAGATACAGAGGTATTAAACTTTGGACACAGTGCCAGTGGAAATGAAACCATTTCAAGAGAAGTTGTCAACAGTGTAATTAAATATAAAAAGATAGAACATATGTACATCATGTGGTCAGGATCTGATAGATACGAGGTCATACGTGATAAGGAAGAAGAAATTGATCACGAACTTGCAACGTACTCAAGATGGGATCCAGACTTTAATTGGTGTGTATGGTTCGGAGGACACCCGTCTAAGGAAAAACACAAGTATTATCAGAAACATTTTTTAAATGAGAAGCACAATTGGTACAAGACATTGGAAAGGATATTGTACACACAGATGTTCCTGGAAAAGCATAATGTGGATTACACGATGATGATATACAAAGCAGATGTGTTAAATCATAAAAATTTATCTAAATCTGAGAATGCACTCTATAAACAGATAGATTGGACAAGATTTAAGTTTTACAAAGACAAGTTAGGAATGTGGGAGTTTGCACATGAAAAATATCCAGAAGAATTTGCAGAAGCAAGTGACCAGCACCCCTTGCCACTTACACACTACCATTGGGTAAAAGATATAATATATAAAAGTAAAGTTAAACCACCTGGACTGGAATATAGGAAATTAAAAGCATGGAAGACTATAAATTTAAAAAAGAAATACTAGATACAAAGTCTGCAAGTTTTTGCGGAGCAAAATGGTACAATGCGACCATATGGTTGGGCAGTGGCATGACCACGAGCTGTCACCATCCTTTGCCACACAAGATAGATCTAGAAGCGATCAAAACCAATCCCAGTGCAATACACAACACAGTGCAAAAGAAAGAAGAACGCAGACAGATGCAGTGCGGAGACAGACCTAAAGGATGTGAATACTGTTGGAAGATAGAAGATATAGACAGAGACAACATCAGTGACAGGGTGTACAAATCAAAAATATTTACAAATGAGGATCTAGATACTGCTTACAGCACAGATTACAACACAGATGTAAATTTAAAAACATTGGAGATAGCATTTGACAGGACTTGTAACTTTGCTTGTACATACTGTAATCCTGCATTTAGTTCCACGTGGGCAAATAATATTAAGAGACAAGGACCATACACAGGAATGACAACAGACGGACGTAATCATTTTACTCATGCACACGATTCAGCAGAACCATACAAGAAGGATGAAACTAATCCATATGTTGAAGCATTCTACAAATGGTGGGAAACGGAACTACACAAAAGCCTAGATGAGTTAAGGATAACAGGTGGGGAACCGATGATGAGTCCTAACCTATGGAAGTTGTTGGACTGGGTTGAAACGCAGGGCGACAGAATGAATCCCAACATGCGTATTGCAATAAATTCTAACCTGGGTGCAAAGCGGAGCATCATAGATAGATTCAAGAAAAAACTTAAAGGATTTAATCATTTTCATTTGTACACTAGTATGGAGGCAACACATGGACAAGCAGAATACATCAGGGACGGATTAGTATACAGTGAATGGGTATCAAATTTTTTAAACATGATGGTTGATAAAGTGCCGTCGGAGATTCATAATATGTGTACAGTCAATGCATTGTGTTTAGAATCATTGCCTGAGCTATTAGAGAAAATGCTTTCATTTAAAAATGCAAGTGCTGTGTATGGACCAAAAGTCAACTACACACTTAACATACTAAGGTTTCCTAGCTTTCAATCGCCTCTAGTACTGCCAGATGATTTAAGAAATAAATTTAAGGGAGACATACAAAAGTTTTTAAATAACAATGTGAAGCACTTGGAGCAGATGGAAGTTAATCAAACACAAAGATTGATAGACTATCTAGATGTTGTGAAAACGCCACACGCAGGCGCGGCCACGCAGGAAAAGTTGCAGAAAGATTTCAAGGTATTTTACAGTCAATACGACAAACGATCAGGAAAAGATTTTGAAAAGACTTTTCCAATAATAGGAGAATGGTACCGTGGCATATGAGTACGGGGCAAAAGAGCCCGAGAAACTAAAAATTAAAGATATGACTTCTAAAGAGAAGGAGTTGTTACTGGATAGTGAATCATTTTGTATGATGCCTTGGTTACACATCCATGCATTTCCTGATGGCAGGGCATATCCTTGTTGTTTTGCATTAGACAAATATCCAGTCGGAGACTTGAATAAAGATTCCATGGAGACGGTGTTCAATGGAAAGGACATGCGCCAGATAAGACAAAACATGTTGTCCAATAAGAAAAGCAAACACTGTACAAAATGTTATGACCAAGAACAGTCAGGATTCTTCTCACTACGTTTAAGTTCAAACAAACATTTTGGACACAACATAGGTATGGTTGAGAACACACAGGAAGATGGAAGTGCAGATTTCGTAATCAAGTATTGGGATATAAGATTCAGTAACCTATGTAACCTTGCCTGCAGGAGTTGTGGTACATGGTTCAGCTCAAACTGGTACGAGGATCATAAAAAACTTACAGGTGCTCCGCCAAATCATGCAAAGATTATGAAGGTTGGCAGAAGCAGTAATGACATATGGGATCAGATGTTGGAACAGTTTGAACATGTGGAACAGTTTTACTTCGCTGGCGGAGAACCTATCATAATGGAAGAACACTACAGGATATTAAAAGAACTAGACAGACGTAAGATGTATCATGTGAGACTGATATACAACACAAACTTTACAAAAACAAAATACAAAGACATTGATGTGTTGGAACTATGGAAAAAGTTTGATTCAGTTTCAATTGGAGCAAGTCTGGACGCAGAAGGAGCCAGAGGAGAATACATGCGTAAAGGCACTGTGTGGAAAGATGTGGTAGCAAATAGGAAACGTATGCTTGAAGTTTGTCCAAAAGTTGATTTCTACATATCAAGCACAGTAGGACTTATCAATGCATTACATATAACAGACTTCCACAGGAATTGGGTAGACCAAGGACTGCTAAAACCACAAGATTTCAACTTCAACTTACTACAGTATCCTTACGCACAGAGGATCGATCTATTGCCAGACTCCTACAAACAAAAAGTTAAGGAGAAGATCCAAGCACACCTGGAATGGTTGCGTCCTTTGGATAATCTTACTAGGGCAACCAAAGGTTTTGAATCTGGGCTTGACTACATGATGAGAAGAGACAACAATAAAGATATTCAACAGTTCAAAGACACCATGAAAAAAATGGACGTGATCAGAGATGAAAATATACTTGAAACATTTCCTGAATTGAAGGAGTTGTATGAAACACAGAATTAAACCTAGCGCCGGCAACAAAACATTCTGCATGGCACCGTGGACGCACACATATCTTTCACCTCAGACAGAGAGACGTATGTGTTGTGCATCCAGAGAACCTGCACAGAGTTTCAAGCAGTACATAGACACAGGCAACGATGCCAAAGAGTACAAACCTTTAACTTTAAAGGAACATTGGAATTCAGATCACATGAAATCTGTTAGACTGCGTATGATGGCAGGAGAAGAACTGTCTGAGTGCGAGGTCTGTGATCACAAACTTTTGAACACGGATGTGTATAGATCATACTGGAATCAGTTGTTCAAAGACAGGGTAGACGAAGCATATGAAAGCACAGACGAAACAGGTGCAACCACAATGCAGACCATCAGTTTTGATTACAGGTTCAACAACCTATGCAACTTCAAATGTAGGATGTGCGGTGATATGTTAAGTTCAAGTTGGGAAGCAGAATCTAGAAAGAACAAAACATGGAGCAAAGAATCACAGCCGTGGATGGCATCGCCTTTAAGAGAACAGATAATAAAATTTCAAGACACACAGGTTGTGCAAGAATTTGTTGAAGCAGTAGAAACTAAAAGAATAAAAGAAATATATTGGTGCGGTGGAGAACCTTTGATGTGGGATATGCATTGGAAAGCTATGCAGAGGATAATAGAATTAGGATTTGCAAAAGAAGTGTATGTGAGATATAACACAAATTTAAGTAGAACATCCTTTAAAGGAACCAAACTTTTTGATTTATTACCGGAATTTCAGGACTGGCAAATATGTTCATCACTAGACGGAACAGGCGAGGTTGGTGAATACATCAGGGACGGATTAAACTATGAGCAGTGGCTACGTAATTATAAAGAAGGAATGGCAGTGGCAAAAACAGCCAGAGAGATGAGATTAGATTACACAATTACAATGCCTGGATTATTAGAACTTAAAAATATGTTTAATTTAAGCAGAGAGTTGGACACAGAAATATTAACAAAGGTTATGTTTACTTTTAGCAATGATGAAATTCTAAGCCCATTAGCACTGCCCAAAGAATTGCTACACACTATTATTGACGAAGCACTAGCATACATGGAACCTCGTGCTACACGAAAACAACGATCATTGATAGACGTAATAAAAAATTTAAAAAAGAGAGAAACCTTTATGCCAACTAAAAAAGGAAAACAGAGACAAGAAAGTATTGATAAAATTAGAAGACAAGATATAACAAATATATTAAGCAGAGATGAAAGGGTGTTAGACTGGTGGACAAGTATATAGATTCAAACATATGCCCACTACCGTGGAACCATTTAGAAGTTGACGTAAATGGTGGTGCATCACCTTGCTGTCTTTACAAGGGCAGTGTTCCTGGAGTTAAAGTGTATGAACAGAGTTTAAGATCAATACAGCAAACGGAATACATGGAGAACCTGAGGACACAGTTCAGGAATGGAGAACGTCCCAAAGGCTGTCAGAGCTGTTGGCAGGAGGAAGATGCAGGCAAAACATCTAAAAGACAAAACTCAATTTACAAGATGAAACAAGGCCTAAAAGATTGGACACCTAATAACGAGCCAACGCTGAAGTTTATTGACTTTAAGTTGGGCAACGTGTGTAATCTTAAGTGTAGAATATGTGGTTCATGGAGTTCAAGCAAATGGGCTAAGGAAGAATTAGATTACGGAGAGAATCCAGTTGCACTAAAAAACTTACGTGAGGGAGGATGGCCCAAGAAGAACCCACAATTTTTCGAGGATCTAAAGGAAGATCTAGCACACGTGGAGTACTTTGAATTCACAGGTGGCGAACCTTTCATGATCAAAGACCACTTCAAGATACTGATGCACTGTGTTGAAAAAGGATATGCAAAGAACATTGACATACACTACAACACCAATGGCACACAGCTACCACCACAGGAAATATTCGACCTATGGTCATGTTTCAAACACGTGGAGATAGCATTTAGCATAGACGACATAGGCCAACAGTTTGAGTACCAGAGGCATCCTGCCAATTGGAGAGAAGTGAATGCTAACCTTATCAAGTTCAAAGAACGTACGACACCCAACATGGACTTCCAGATATGCACCACTGTATCTATATTCAATGTGTTCAGCTGGGCCAAAATAGCATTATGGGTGGCACAGTTCCAACCCAAGTTCTTCTACGTTAACACCTGTTTTGATCCAGACTATTTCAACGTACAGACACTGCCCAAACAAGTCAAGGACATAGTCAACACAAGATATCACATGCTCACAGATTTCCAGCCCACACTGAGGTTTATGAATTCCGCAGACAGAGACACACCAGAGATGCGTAAACAGAGATCAGAGAGAATTTTAAAAACGGATGCTTATAGACATGAAAATTTCAGTGACGTGTTTCCGCTTTTAAATAAAGTATTAAACATTTATGACTAAAAAAATACTATCAGCCGGCTGTAGTTTTACTTACGGACACGAATTAAGTGATTGCGATCATGCAGGACTACCGCCATCCAGACTTACATGGGCGTCAGGCCTAGCAGATCTAGTGAACGCCGAACACCAAACAGTGGCTCAAGGTGGAGCAGGAAATAGTACTATTGCTAGAAAGGTATTCCAGCATGTCACAATTGACCAGCCAAAGCTGGACAGAGACAAGTCGTTGATGGTAGTAGTGATGTGGAGTTTTCCATCACGTTACGAATGGGCCATGCCACGTAGTGCATTATTAGAGGACACACGTTGGACCACAATCACTCCATGGGACACAGATGAAAAGCAGGCTGAAGCATTTAAACGTTTAAGCAGTTCAGAACCACAACAAGAAATATTTAAAAAAAGAAGAGAAGAACTTGCGACCACAGGTGTACGAGAGTTTGCCAACAGTTTATATCGACATGCGGCCAACGAATACCATGAAATATACCTCAGTTGGAAATCTATTATTTGGCTACAGAACATACTGGAAAAGAAAAATATACCATATCTATTCACTTTGGCTGACAACAGTTTGTTCTACAATGAGTTTGCCCAGCACAGGGATCA
>Ga0075468_10000607_pt1 | contig 14687 bp, 16 predicted proteins | sample DEB08_DNA_12_FD_77578 | JGI IMG/M metagenome (GOLD analysis project Ga0075468, IMG submission 77578) | Aqueous microbial communities from the Delaware River and Bay under freshwater to marine salinity gradient to study organic matter... | ecosystem: Environmental > Aquatic > Marine > Coastal ...
TTGCCGGAAAAGCTTAGAGCTTTGGTCGGCGACTGCTCATTCACCCACCCACCGTTACAATTACCATAGACGCTGGTACTGGACACCCAAATCACTAGCTTAGGTACAGTAGTTGCTAGGGTCATGGCAGTGGCCAGTGTTTTGGCACTGTCGACATAGGCGCGCTGATAGGCCTCTGGGGTAAATCCATCAGGGGTTAAAGTGGCTACCAAGATATCAAAACCCTGATTTAAGACCTCCACCATAAAATCTAGATCGCTCATGCTACCGGCTAGAGGAGAAATAAAATCCGGTAGACTCTGCGGATTTCGCCTTAAGCCAAAACAGTCAAAATCAGCAGCTAGACGGGAAGCGCTACGACTGCCTATATCGCCACAGCCGGCAAATAATATTTTCAATCTATGTTTCCTATAGAGTGTATTTTGGCTATCATCGATGCCAATTCAAAGGTCGCTAAATGCCCCTTACAGAACCGGATAAGGTCAACCAATCGACGCTCAGTATAGCGCTTGTGAAACTCTAACGTGAATTGAGTATTGGGCTTTTCCAGCACTCCAATGTTGACAGCAACCTTGCCGGGATTACACTCAGCTAATGACTTCCCTTTCACTACATAGTATCGGCGTCGAAAAGCTTCGGGGAGTCGGTCCGCTGCTGTCTGCCAAGCTGCAAAAGCTTGGCCTCTATTCAGTCCAAGATCTTCTTTTTCATCTGCCGCTGCGCTATATAGACCGCACCAAAATTACGCCTATAGGCGGCGTGCAACCGTTAACCGAAGTCGTGATTGAAGGCGAAGTTCGCGGCAGCGATGTGGTCTTTAGCCGCCGTCGAAGTTTGGTCTGCCGGGTACAGGATCACAGCGGCCTGATGACACTGCGCTTTTTTCACTTTAATCAGGCTCAGCAACAGGGCTTACAGCCGGGTACCAAATTGCGCTGTTTTGGCGAAGTGCGCCGAGGTAAGTCTGGGCTGGAGATGTATCATCCGGAATATCAGCTGCTCAATCAGGCGCAGCCGCCGGCCTTGGCCGAAACCCTGACACCGATTTATCCCGCCACCGAGGGGGTTACCCAACAGCGTATTCGTGATCTCTGCGGTCAGGCTTTAAAGCTTCTAGAACAGCACGGCATTGAAGACTGGCTGCCTGTGGAGCTGGCTAACAGTCACTCAAATTACTCTTTAGTCGATGCCCTGCATCTGCTGCACAACCCGCCACCGGGCACGGCAATTAATCTACTCGCCGAGGGGGAGCACCCAGCGCAACAGCGCTTGGCCAGCGAAGAGTTAATTGCTCACCATTTAAGCCTGCTGCGTCTGCGGCAAAAAATCCAACACCAGGCCGCACCGGCACTGCTGCCGAATCAAGCTGCGGCCGATCGCTTCTTAGCCCAACTACCCTTTACTCTCACCGCTGCTCAACAGCGTGTTGCCGGCGATATCAGCGCCGACATCAGCCAACCTATACCTATGCTACGTCTGATTCAGGGAGATGTAGGCTCAGGTAAAACAGTGGTTGCCGCGCTGGGTGCAGTGCAGGCGGTGGCCAATGGTATGCAGGCGGCGCTGATGGCGCCCACCGAGATTCTCGCCGAGCAGCACAGAGTCAATTTTGAAACCTGGCTGTCGCCACTGGGTATTCGTATCGCCTGGCTGACCGGCAAGTTAAAGGGCAAAGCTCGAGAAGTGCAGCTGGCGGCGATTGCCGACGGCAGTGCGCAGATTGTTATAGGCACCCATGCGCTGTTTCAAGAGGCGGTGGAATTTCATAATTTGGGCCTAACCATTATTGACGAGCAACATCGCTTTGGCGTGCATCAGCGTTTGGCTCTACGCAAAAAAGGCGCGGTGATAGACGCCGAAATCGATGAGGAGGGCTCCACACCTCATCAGCTGATTATGACTGCCACACCGATTCCCAGGACATTGGCTATGAGCGCCTATGCCGATCTGGACTGCTCGGTAATCGATGAGCTGCCCCCAGGGCGCAAGGCTATAGAGACCGTTGTGCTCAACGAACTACGCCGCAATGACGTTATCGAGAGAGTCCGCGCCTCCTGCCAGGATGGTCGCCAGGCCTATTGGGTCTGCACCCTTATTGAAGAGTCCGATGTGCTCGAAGCCCAGGCTGCAGAGGCCACTGCTCAAGAACTGCAGCTGCTGCTCTCAGAGCTCTCTGTAGGGCTTATTCACGGCCGTCTCAAACCGAAAGAAAAGGTTCAGATGATGCAGGCCTTTAAGGCTGGTGAGATCAATCTACTGGTAGCCACCACCGTTATTGAAGTGGGAGTGGATGTACCCAATGCCAGCCTGATGATTATCGAAAACTCCGAGCGTCTGGGCCTGTCCCAACTGCATCAGCTGCGCGGGCGGGTTGGTCGTGGCAGTCAGAGCAGTCACTGTGTGCTGCTCTACAGTGCACCGCTGTCGGGCAATGGCGCGGCGCGTCTAAAGATTATGCGCGAGACCAATGACGGCTTTAAGATCGCTGAAAAGGATCTTGAGATCCGCGGCCCGGGTGAAGTTCTCGGCACTCGCCAAACTGGCGACATGCAGTTTCGGATCGCCGACTTGCAGCGCGATGCCCATCTGCTGCCAGAGGTTAAACGTCTGGCAATCAAATTACTTGAACACCATGCTGATAACGTAGATCCGTTGATCGGGCGCTGGCTCGGCCACAGTGAACAATATGGGCAAGCTTGAACAAAGCAGTATAAACTTGCCGGCATCAAATCTTCACAGAAGGAAGTAGTAATGACATTAAGCAATTCAATCTCCAATATATTCGGCGTGTCCCCCATTAAGCCGATACAAAACCATATGGCAGAAGTGATCAACTGTGTCAGTAAATTGGAAGACTTTTTAAATGCTACCTTCGCCGATGATTGGGTCACGGCCGCTGAGGTGTTCGACCAGATCTCTGAGGCTGAACAAACCGCCGACAAGCTCAAGAAAGAGTTCCGCATGCATATGCCAAAGAGCCTGTTTATGCCAGTTTCTCGGGGTGATCTGCTGAGCATCATTACCCAGCAGGACAATATCGCCAATCTCACCAAAGATATCTGCGGCATTATTCTCGGCCGACAGATGGCGATCCCGAAAGCACTCCATGGCGACTTTATTGGCTTCGTTGGCTCCTCAACCGTGACCTGCGAAAAAGCCCATGGAGCTATTAATGAGCTCGACGAGCTACTTGAGACTGGTTTTGCTGGCTCTGAGGTAAAATTTGTTCAAAAGCTGATTCGCGAACTGGCTGCTCAGGAACAAAAAGTCGACAAAAAAGAGCTTAAGCTGCGTAAGAAACTGTTTAATCTGGAAGCTGACTTGCCCCCGGTCAATGTGATTTTTATGTACAACATTATTGACCAAATCGGCGCGTTGGCCGACACTGCCGAGATGATTGGCAATCAGGTTGAATTGCTGCTCGCAAAATAACCGATATAAAAACAGTCACTACATAAAAGATAACAAACTCGGGAATTGGTGCGATGGAATTTTTTACTGAATATGGAACCATCCTTATTCTGCTGGCAGCCTGCTGCGGCTTCTTTATGGCTTGGGGTGTAGGTGCCAATGATGTGGCTAACGCCATGGGCACCTCGGTGGGCTCCAAGGCACTAACCATTAAACAGGCGATTATGATCGCCATGGTATTCGAATTCGCCGGCGCCTATCTGGCCGGTGGCGAAGTGACTTCCACCATCCGCAAAGGCATAGTCGACTCGGCGATCTTTAAGGATCGACCAGAAGACCTAGTCTTTGGTATGTTATCGGCTCTTTTGGCGGCAGGATCTTGGCTCGCTATAGCGAGCTTTAAAGGCTGGCCTGTATCCACAACCCATTCGATTGTCGGCGCCATTGTAGGTTTTGCCGCAGTGGGTGTTTCCCCCGACGCAGTGAACTGGGGCAAGGTCGGCACCATCGTGATGAGTTGGTTAGTGTCGCCGATCATGGCTGGTACCCTCTCGTTTTTGCTGTTCCGCAGCGTTCAGCATCTAATCCTACTGCAGGAAGATCCCTTCGAAAAAGCCAAACGTTACATCCCCATCTATATGTTCTTCGTTGGTTTTTTAATTGCCATGGTGACCTTGCTCAAAGGCCTCAAGCACGTCTTTAAAGATAACGGCATGACCATGACCTTCCTCGACAGCGCCATGATTGCATCAGTCGTGGGTGTGCTAGTTGCTATTCTCGGCAGCTATTTACTGACCAAAGTGAAACGAGATTTAAGCCTAGAAGCCGGCAACCGCTTTGCCAATGTTGAGCGTGTGTTCGCCGTATTAATGATCTTCACCGCCTGTAGTATGGCTTTTGCTCATGGCTCCAACGATGTAGCCAACGCTGTTGGACCTCTGGCTGCAGTGGTTAGCATTGTCAGCTCAGGTGGAGATATTGCCGCTAAGACTTCTATGCCGCCGTGGATCTTGTTACTCGGTGGTGGCGGTATTGTTGTCGGTCTTGCCACCTATGGCTACAAAGTGATGGGCACTATCGGCCGCAAGATTACCGAACTGACACCCAGTCGTGGCTTTGCCGCCGAGTTGGGTGCCGCAGCTACAGTGGTTATTGCGTCTGGTACCGGTCTGCCTATCTCCACCACACACACATTGGTGGGTGCCGTACTAGGCGTAGGTCTGGCCCGGGGTATAGGCGCAATCGATCTGCGCATGGTGGGATCGATCTTCCTGTCTTGGCTGGTCACTCTACCAGCTGGTGCCGGACTCTCGATTATGTTCTTTTTTATGTTCAAAGCGTCCTTCGGACTCTAGGGACGCCTTCCAACAAAGCCCGCGCTTAACTAAAAGGTTAGGCGCGGGCTTTTTTGTTTCTGGAGTTTAGCTGTGTGACTAGGCCTCTTTACTCAGCTACTCTTTAGCCGCAGTTTTCGGCTTGGATAGGAAGATAAAAGGGATGGCAAAGGGGCCGAAAAATACCGCCAGCCCGCCCCAGAAGCGCGTATTGCCACCGCGGCTTTTAGCAACCTGGTAACAGATGACGACTGAAATGATATTCAGCACTACCAATACATAGGCGGTGATCATGATTACAGCTCCTCACTAAAGTGATAGCTGGCTATAGTAAAACCTTCCTGAAAGTAAAACTTATGGGCCCTGCCGCGGTGAGTGCCAGAATCGAGATGCAAAAATTTACAGTTGCTCCTCTTGGCTTCGTCACGTAACCACTCAATCATTCGCTTGCCATAGCCTGAGGATCTATTAGCCTTGGCAGTAACAAGATCATCAACATAGAGATGCTTACCCATAAAGAGGTTACTGCAAATACGGTAGCCAGCTGCAGCCACAACTTTATTGTCCGTAGCTATGTAAATAAGGCGAAAACCTTCAGATTCCATATTCCGCACAGTGGACAAAAACTGATTCTTCTTTAAATGCGGTCTTAGCTCCGCCATGACTTCAAAACAGGCTTCAATCTCCGCATCGGTTTTTGCGCGCTGGGGCATAGGGCCTCCTTGGTTATTCCTCACCAGTAATAGTAACAAATAAAACCGATAATGGCCTTATAGCCCAGCTATATTTTTTGCTTAGAAAATAAACCCTATCCCATTGCTGTCCCAGGCCGAAGGAGTTGGGATAGTGTGGGTTGAAATAGAGTTGGGGGAGTCCGCATAGGTGGCAGTCATACAAATCAAACTGACAATGACTATTGAGAACAATCTGCCAATGAGGGTTTTGCGCATAGTAACTTCCTTATTTTTATTGCCCCATAAAAGTCCTGCAGGGTCTATGCCGAAGCTTATCCATAAACCCTTGCGCCGAGACTACGCGCGAAAAGAACTCTCTCTTAGTATTCCCGCGCGCTGACACAAACCCATCAGCCACTCATCAAAAAAAACAGTCTAATTTGACTGAGATTGGTTAGTGGTTTGTTCAGACGCTTAGTTGTTAGATTTTAGAAAAGTAACGGAATCCGGACTGCCATAACTACTAGAGAGCATCAAAGATCAGGCCAAGACAGGCCTTGGACAGATAAGGGAATTTATGACTTTTTGTAGGCCCCAGAGGCCCAGGGATTTGGTTTGGCTTCTGGTTTGGCTTCCGGCTTGCCTACTAGATTCTGTACTTCTTGCTTCGGCTTATCGGCCACAGGCGACGGCGAAGCGATTACAGGCATAGACAAAGTCACTTTAGGGTCAGGCTGCGCGGTGACAGATTTGGCTAGGGCTTTTGCCGGCTTGGGCCGAGCCTTAGGTGTAGCGCTCACAGACTTACCCTGCGCTTTAATAAACTTGGCCACGTAGAGTTTCTCCACCTGCTCACGGGCCCAGAGAGTTCTGCGCAAAAACTTGAGGCTCGACTTTATCGAGGGATCGCTCTTAAAGCAGTTGATCTTGACTCTCTCAGCCAGGTAGGGAAAACCATAGCTCTCAACCAACTGAGTCACCACTGCCTCAAGGGTAAGCCCGTGCAGTGGATTATTCGGTTGCTGATCTTTAGATTGAGAGTCGTTAGTCACGGTAATGAGATACTCAGTGATTGTGTTTTTGCCCTAGGCAAAGTATGAACAGACATAGTTAGTAACCTGCTGCACTCTAACGGAAAATTTCGCCGCCGCGGGAACACCAAATTCGCTGCCACCAGTGAAAGTCTGCCATTCTGTTGCGCCAGGCAGCAGAACATCCAACTGACCCGAAGTAATTTCCATTAACTCGCGGACCTCGGTGCCAAATTCATATTCACCAGGCAACATCACACCGAGCGTTTTCTGAGTGCCATCGGCTAGTACTATAGCGCGGCTGGTGACCTGACCATCGAAATAGACGTTGGCTTCTAAGCTGACGCTAACATTGGCAAATTCTGACATAACAAACCCTACGGATAAAAAAGGAGAAGGCCGCTGCAATCGCAACGCTGAAGCGGATTATAGCCTGATAAAAAGCAGCAGCGGAAAATCTATTTGGCCTCATAGTGCGATTGTTCTCTGGCCTCTGTATCAAGGCCAGTGATGGCAAGGCAGGGGGTCTAGGTCTGACTCCAGTGGCGCAATAAATTATGGTAGAGACCGGTTAGCTGAATGATTTCCGAGCTGTCGCCTATGTGCGTGCGCAAAGACTGAATCGTCCTATCCATATCAAAGAGTAATCTGCGTTTTTCACCACTGGCCACCAGACTTTGCAGCCAGAAAAATGAAGCCAATCTGTGCCCTCGGGTTACCGGCGTAACATGATGCAAACTGGTGGACGGATACAGAACCATATCGCCAGCCGCGAGCTTTACCTTATGGGAGCCATAGGTATCCTCAATAATCAGTTCGCCACCGTCATACTTGTCTGGGTCGGTAAGAAATAGCGTCATGGAAATGTCAGTGCGCACTTTTACCGGTGTGCGGGGAACTCGGCGAATAGCGTTGTCTATATGAGCACCAAAGGCTTGCCCGGATTGATAGCAATTAAACAGTGGCGGAAAGATTTTTAACGGTAAGGCTGCAGATATAAAGAGGTCATGGATTGCCAGTGCCTCAAGAATAGTATCGCCCAACTGACGACAGGCCTCCGATTCCTCCGGTAGCTGCAGGTTATTTTTCGTCTTTGAGGATTGATAGCCGGCAGTAATGTCGCCATCAATCCAAGCTGTGGCGTAGAGTCTTTCGCGGCATTGCTGAACCTGGTTTTTACTGAGAATGGTGGGGATTTTCAATAACATAAAACTCGACTCTGGTTAAGGTTGTTGGGTGGGCCACTTCCCTGTGGCCGATGCGTTGGTCCAAGTGCATCAATGTCCCTAAAATAAATAATGTCCGCTGAGACGAAAGTGACGTCGCTCCCCTGGAATAAAATGGCCACCACCCAGTTGATTGATATACTTTTTATCGCCAAGGTTGGAGCCATTGAGCTGTAGTTTGATATTTTCACTAACGTCGTAAGCGACCATCATATCGACGGTGGTATAGCTATCGGCCACTTCACGGGTAATTGAATCGCTGCTGTTGTAGCGCTCACTGGAATACTGGGCACCAAGCCCGGCCCGCCAATCGTCTCCAAATAGATAACTGGCCCAAAAACTAGCTGAGTGCTCTGGGGTTCGCGCAAGCGGGTTGCCGATCTGAGCAATATGCCCCCCCTCGGCGCGAATAACCTCACTGTCCTGATAGGTGTAGGCGGCCATTAGCATTAGCTTGTCAGATAGCTGGCCGGTGGCACTCAACTCCAAACCGTCGACGCGCTGCTCGCCATTGAGCCTGACAAAGCGGCCATCATCTTCAGCAAAGGCGCCATCCGGCGCGTCGGTTCGTGCATTGGTTTTTTCGGTGCGGAAAATGGCTCCGGTAACGAGCAATTTTCCAGCCAATAAATCCCATTTGCTACCTAGTTCGTAACCCAACGTTTCCTCGGGATCCAAGTCGCTAACATTGCCCCTTGTTGAAGCGGTTAGGTCTTCCGCAGAGGGATTAAATGAATTGCCAATCCCCAGATAGATGCTGCTATTTGCAGTCGGCTTATAAACCATTGCAGTATTCCAACTGAACAGCTTGTCGCTGGCCTTGAGGACCTCGGTTGGGTCGCTATAACTGGACTGATATTCGGTGTCGAAGCTGTCCCAGCGCGCGCCTAGGGTAAGTTGCCAAGCTGAATTAAAGGTCAGTGTGTCGAAGATATACAGCGCCTGAGTATCGCCTATGGCCTCCGTGCTGGTGCCATCGCGACTGTAGATTCCTGTATAGGCGAGCCGCGAGTCAGGATTGTACAGATCCACTGTTAAGGGTGTGGTGTCGAGATTGTCAGTGCCATTATCGTCGAGATTCCAACGTTTCTCTTTTTCCCGAGACAGTTCGACACCGGCAACCAGATCATGGCTGATTGTGCCGAACTGATAGCGGCCTATAAGGTCAAATTGGATCAGGCTGAGGGCGTTTTTGGTGTCGCGGGTTTTCTCATCGCTCAAGCGCACGTCGGTACTGTTGGCAATATCGATAAAGCGCGGAGCGCTGACGATAGAGAGCCGTTCAACAGAGCCCACCCGTGCCTGGGTTCTCAGACTGGTATGAGTGGAGAGATCATATTCGTATTGCAGTGTCAGAGACTGGGCCTTAATCTCTTCAAAGTCGCGCAATAGATTGCCGTAAAAGTTGCTTTGATCCACCGCTGGCGCACCGCCTGCGCTGGCCGCTAAAGCATCAACATAGCCGGCCTGGCCGGCGCTAACCCAGGGTAAGCCATAGTCCGGCAGGTTATCTTGCTCCTGATAGTCGGCACTGAGACTCAGGCGCGAGGCCGTCTCTAGGCCAGTGGCAAGAGAAATAGCCCCAGCCTGCTTGGCGTTATAAACTTCATCGCGGCCAGCAACTTCACCGTCATCGGCCAATAGATTGACCCGCAGGGCGGTGGTATCGCCAAAGACTTTATTGCTATCGAAAGTGGCCCGATAGTCATTCGCATCGCCGGAGCTTAAACCTAGATGACTAGCATTCTTGAGATCAGCGGTTTTGGTTTGTAAATTGATACTGCCGCCGGTCGCACCACGGCCGCTAACCGCAGACCCCGGGCCTTTGGCGACTTCAATCGCCTCTAGGTTATAGACATCTCTGGTGTAGCCGGCAATATCGCGGACATTGTCGATCATGATGTCGGTGCGAGCACTAAAACCGCGAATACTCAAACTATCACCGGTCGGAGTGCCGCCTTCACCTGCCGCGAGAGTAATACCCGGAATACTGCGCACCGCGTCGCGTACGTTTTCCGTGCCCCGGTGCTCAAGTAAAGTCTGAGGAATCACCGTGATAGTCTTGGCAGTATCTAGTAACTGCTGTGTGCGCTTGTACGAAATTGATTTGTCTCTGCGATAAGGCTGCGCTTGGCCTTCTACTTTAATCTCTTGAATCTCGCCAATATCAGCCTCGGCGCCAACTGGAATAGCCGCAGCGATGGTTAGTGCTAATAGTTTTTTTGTCGATACTGTCAATGCCCCGTGGATAGCATTGCGGTACAAAGATTTCCCTGTGGTTTTCATAAGACCTCCATTTCAATGAATTCTGCTTACTGCTTCTTTAAATGAGAATCATTCTCATTTGCAAGTCGGCAGAGTAAACCCCTTAAAATAAAATGTCAATGCGAATGATTCTCATTTGCGTTGCGGCTATTTTTAGCCATACTCAGTTCAGATCACTTCACTGCTGGGCTTTGTCCTCGCTGTGGCAAACCGGCAACTGCCATCAAATGATAGATACGTAAATCCTATGCTCCGAACAATACATCGCTGGTTAGGCCTTCCCCTGGGACTCCTGCTACTCATTACCTTCGGCAGCGGGGCGCTCACGGCCATCAGTGAACTGATGTCGCGAGCTCCGCAGTCTCAGTCCAGCTACAGAGAACCTGACCTAGCGGCAAAAGCTCAGGCTATAAGCCTGATTAGCAACCAGCATCAAAATATCCGGCAACTGATGATGCCCAGCGAGGCAATGCCCTACTACCAAGTTCGCCTAGATCAACAAACGGTTATTTATTCTCTCGATAATTTAACCGCAGTGGCAGACCAAGAGCTGCCGATGAGGGAGTTTTTTAAAACGGTTCTACAACTACACCGTAATTTTTTACTGCGGAAAACGGGATTTTTGGGCATAGCTGGAGCCTATTATGTCGCCTGGGTGTCACTTCTCAGTCTGCTGATCAGCGTTCTCGGCCTATGGTTGTGGTGGCCACTGCGCAGCACATTTAAACTTAAAAAATTGATTCCTAGGTGCCGCAAGCGCCATGCTTTTTACTATTCTCACCTCAACACGGGAGTGCTTATTGGGATAGCCCTTGTGCTGTTGTCTATTACCGGAACGTCAATTACTTACCGGACTATTACTCAACAACTTTTGGGGGTCACTGGGCACAAAATAGATGTTCTGGAGCGGCCTATAGAACTGACAAACAGCTGGCACTCATGGCTATCCGCGATTGATCAGGAAATGCCCAACGCCACTCTGATTCGTATCCAGTTTCCACGCCAGAATCACAGCCCGACGCCGAGCGATAATTTCGAAACTGTAAAAGCGACAGCGGAGGAAAAACCAAAGCGGATACTGACCTTTAGACTAGTCAGTCAACATGATTGGCTGGGCTTGCCCAACAGCAAGATACAGATCGATGCAGAGAGCTCGGCAATACTAAGCCATGCCCCGTTCAAGGATTTACCCACTGGGGCCAAAATCATGGCCGTTGTGGTGCCACTGCACACAGGCAGAGGTCTACCCAAGACCTATGTTGTGGCGCTGTTATTGGTCAGCGTGCTTGGAACTCTGATGGTGTTTTCTGGGGTTGCCAGTTTTCTGATGAAAAAACGTAGAAGGATCAACACTAAAATGACAATGTAATCCCCCCATTTCCCACTGGAGCAATACTACTGCCACTATAGGTTCAGTTTGACCCTCGAGATATAGCAAGCCTGCAACATATCAGCCAAAATTGTAAATCTGCCACTGTGCTTATTGGGTATTTTAAGTATACGGTCGGTCATGTCGTCCAGCGACAATGCTAGCTCAAGCTGTTCTGAACGCCTTAGGGCATTAAACACTGACCTGGCTTCGGAACCCTCCAAGTAAAAGCCTCGAGTAGTATTCGGATTATATAATTGTCGGTCGACATATCGTTTGAATTGGTGCTCACCAATAACTACAGAGTCGATCCGGCGCTGCTGATTGCTAAGCTTTTCTCCAGAGCTAGAGACTAACTCGAGATACAGCGCGCCCCTGGTAAAATTTTTGTTGGAACCCTCATAGTTTTCCATTGGAATAAGGAATCTCAAAGAAAAATTATCGAATGTTACATAAACATCACGACTAATATATGGATTATCAAGCGCCGTTCTATCAGCATAGCGCTGAGCTAACCAACAACTTTTCCCCATTATCTCTGGTTGCCACTCTGGTAGCCATGGGATAAAAAAATAGCTCGCCTGTATCGACGCCGAATATAGAAAAATGATAGATGCCCACGTGATACGTGCATATATTGAAAACTGGAGACCGAGAGATCTAGACATAAGCCTCCTCCGGAATTACCTCTAAAAGGTCTGTAGCGCCAATATCAATACCTAGCTGTGAGAACAATGTGGAAACCTGACCGCGATGATGCGTCTGGTGGTTAAAAAGATGAAGGATCAAACTTGAGTATTGCTTGCGATGGATTTCGCCCATTGTGGTTTTGTAATCAATAATATTATCCAAATCAGTATCAGCAATCTCGACAAGCCATTCAATGATCTGCTTATCCAGCCAGATGCGCTGGCTATGTAGATTTGCAAAATCATTGTAGATAATTTGATCTAAACTAGTTGGGTTTGGCAATTCCACAACGCCACTGAGTGACACCATAGATGACGGGTGTTTAGCGAAGCGCTTTAGCCAAATGATATCGCCGACCATAATATGATTTAAGGTTCCTAGAATGGATCCGAAAAAAGCACCATGATTTTCGGCAAGGTCTTTCTCTGAGATCCGACTAGCTGCTAGGTATATCTTTGAATTAAGCCACTGATTGTAGCGCCCCAGCATCTCAAGATGATATCTCATGGTTATACAATCCTCTCAGTTTGACCACTGATGCGTTGTCTCGCCTCCGGTTAAAGATAGACCACTAGGAAATCAATGTCGTTATCGAAAGTATTGGTGCTCCAATCCGGCCCCTAACCGCGGTAAAAGCTTTTTGTACCAACAGATCTCACCTAGTCGAAAGCCATATTAATGTTCATCTAGCAGGTCCGCTCGTGGCACTGCAATAAAGGCACAAAAAAAGGGCGCCGAAGCACCCTTTGACTAGGACAATATGCCGTTAATCACAGCCCCAAGTTGCAAGGTAGCTACCCGCCGATAGATTTGAGCAAAGAGTAGTAGTGCATGCTCTCACTTTTACGCTTGCATCAAGTCCTGCCACATAAGCGGCCGTCGACTCAAATGATCTAGACCAACCGTAAATATAATTGCCTGTGGGTGGCTGTGAATAAAATATTTGATAATGATCTATGGCTACATTACTGCCGCCTTCACTCCAAAATATCTTATGGTGATCTAAGGGCGGGGGCGAGCACGATCCGACTAAATAACCCCAAAAATTGGTTGGGGACGCAAGAATGACCGGAGTTTGCCTATAATTGGCGACTGAAAATGCAGTCTTTTCTACGGTATTAAAATTGTTGTATCCAGGCCTTGTGGAAAACCTCTTTTGTAACGTACATGGAAATGTTTAATTAGCGCATTCCGCTTCGGTGTCAGACACTATCGTCCGGTAGTTGACTAAAATATTTATTGGCGGAGGGATATTGAAAAACTGGGCATCTGCATGGCTATCATCAAATAAATATGGGCGCGATTCTCCAGGAGCCATTACATGACCGGCACCAAATAAATGTCCGAGTTCGTGGGCCGTGACGTCGACAGAACATCCGACATCAACCAACGCAATATAACTATCGTCCTTACCACGCAAATCTAGGCCTTGAGCATTCGCTAATAATACTGTCGGAATAGTAGAATTGATCCAATACTCATTTGGAGCCATGCCGCAATCACCGATGACATTTGATGTAAAGGCAATAACTAGGTCCGCACCGTTACTATTCCTAAGATCTATTAACGCTTGAGCTCCCTCAGCTTGCTCGTACTGCTGAATAACGTCGCCGGATAGACTTATGTTTAGGGGAACTGGACTGGAGACATTAGCGGGTACCAAAATATCAGAATTCTGAAAAACGTCCTCAAAGTAGTCTAGGGGCGCCCATTATTTTCATCACCTGAGTTCCTGACCCGGCCGTGCTCGTATAAACCGGTAGGATTTTTATGTGTTGGTCCAATGCCCATAGTGTGGTTGAATTAAATAATAAAAATATTGTAAACATTAAATTCCTTTTCATTTTAGGTCTCCTTTCTTAGTCAACCTGTCATTTTTAAGTCGAGCCTCAGCTTCTCTAAGCTCTTTATCAAAGTTCATATGAGTTGTGCGCCGTTTTTGGGCCTCATCACTAGTCCCCCTGAGCAGGCTCTTTTTTGGATCAAGCTCCACTATTAAATAATATTCAGCCGTGGAGTCAGTAGGCAACACTCGATATTGGTTGCTAAAGTCGACGAGAGTCCCGCTAATGTAGAGTTTAGAGCGAATTTGAAGCTTATATGGATCAGGACTAATAGCATGACCTGTAATATCCATTGGACTTTCTATATGCTCCTCATGGCGAAATGAGCGAATGCTCAAGTTCATCGAATTTAGCTGTGCTTTCAGGTGCTGAGGAACCTCTTCATGATCAGTATCTAGTCTCGAATTAAGTTTTTCAGCAACCCACTTCTGTGACATTCCGTCGCTATAGGTACTTATTTTTTAGTTTTAACAATCAAGTCAACGTCAGAAAATGGATTGACAACAAACGCTTTACCATTGTCAGAAAGTAAATCCATATTAACTTTTACAATTCGATGACGTTTTCCAAAATATGTAGCTCGTTTAAGTGAAAATTTATTTTCTTCAAACAACTTATTTTGTATAGCTTGGTCAACTGGCTGAAACAGCTTTTCCAAACTTTCGCTATCAACTGGAAATGGCTCATTTGAAACTGCAGCAATTGAATGCGCTAGAAGAATAATTAACCCAAAGCTTAAAAAGGTTTTCATCCTGAATACTCCTTTTGTATATATGCCTTTAGAATTAAAGGCACGAAGGGATACTAAAGAAGCGCTTACTAACGGGAAACAACACTTAAGTA
>Ga0075468_10000609_pt1 | contig 14674 bp, 21 predicted proteins | sample DEB08_DNA_12_FD_77578 | JGI IMG/M metagenome (GOLD analysis project Ga0075468, IMG submission 77578) | Aqueous microbial communities from the Delaware River and Bay under freshwater to marine salinity gradient to study organic matter... | ecosystem: Environmental > Aquatic > Marine > Coastal ...
CCGACCATTCATATCCTTATGTCCTCGAGGAGATAAAGGCCTATGCACCCAAGCTGAAACCAAATGGAATGCACATAGGTGATGACTACAACTGGGGCACTGTGAGACAGAGCGTGGAGGAAGCATTTGGCAAGGACCACAACGTCACGGGCAAGGGTGTGTGGTATGCCGCACCTTTCTGTAAATACACACATGATTGATTACATTGAAAAAGATGGTATGTGGTACACAGTTAAAGACGGCCAACCATTTATGGGAAACTCCGAAGACAACGCCCGCACACTGCTACGTAAAATGAAACGCCATGGCATCCCAGGTCTGCGTCGAGTGATCGACTGTGGAGGATGGATAGGCCAGTGGTCACTGATGCACTCACACGCACAGCACATTGAAACATTTGAGCCCAACCCAGAGATTCAACCCCTGCTGGAGCACAACATCAAGCACCTTGCCCACTGTCACAGACATCACGTGGCCCTGTCGGACAAGCCCGGACACACTGCTCTACGCTACACGGATAGCTCTCACACCGGCACGTGCCACATGTGGGAAGACGGACACACGGCAGACATTGAAGTGCGAACATTAGACTCTTACCAATTCACAGACGTGGACATTATCAAAATTGATGTGGAAGGCATGGAGATACCTCTGTTGTACGGAGCGGAGGAGACCATTAGATCCAATCGTCCATGGATAATGATTGAAGGCAACGCAACTGCTCGTCGATATGGAAGACACAAAGCAGACACAATGCATCTACTGAAGGAATGGGGTGCAATAAGAATTTATAAAAAATGGCCTGATTCTATCTATCGTTTTGATCAATAGGCACACAACCTGCCCACATCATGGTAAATGCAGGATCATCTTTTATTCTTGGCCACAGTTCATCCACTTTTTTTCCTGTTTGTTTTTCACAGGACTTAATATCAGTGTAGACAGCATGGCTGTTCTCATTAAAAGGAATACAGTCTATCCCCATCGCACATACCACAACTAACATTTTAAACATACTTTTATTTACTTTAAAACAACTCACGGTTAGTTGACACCACATTGGACAGATGCTATAATTATTTTATGGACGTGGTGGAACTATACACAGTCTAGGTTAGCCTAGAACGTTGCGAGAGTAACTTGCAGGTTCGAATCCTGCCGTCCGTACCTGAAGTGGCTGTAGACCAACCCGTGACTCTCTACAGGAGTTGCGGGTTAAATATTTGAAATGTTTAATCACACAGCAATACAAGGCCGGTGGCCATCTGTAAGGAGAAACTGATGAAAACTTTGTTGATATCTGGATGTAGTTATGGCATGATCTATTCAGAAATGACCGAAGAACTTAAGACGATGTTTGAAGTAGATCGTGTAATTAACCTTTCTGGTATAGGAGCATCACCAGATCGTCAAATGCGAGTAATCATAGAATGGATTGCTCAGAACAGTATGCCTACCATGGTAATTTTACCTGTGAGTCATTACAATAGATTTGATCTGCCTATTGCTAAAAATTTTGATCCATTACACAATCTACATCATAAATCAAACTGGCATCGTATCATAGATCATGATCAGATTGATACAGATACCGTTTCGGTAGAAACTTTAGAAACTTATATGAAGTCGGGAGCAATAGTTCATACAGTCGAACACACAGAACACGACAAGCTCTTTGTGAAGTTGATAACATTCCAAGCATACCTAGAACTCAACAATATCAAACACCTTATCTTCGACACAGGAAACTATTATGAGAAAATATGGATGCAGTATCTTTCTATAGATGATGAGAACAATTCAGGTTATCAGCCCGGCATGAAAAAAAGAGACCTAATAGAAAAATGCCCAGGAATCTATAAGTTTTTTAATTTTTGTTCTAATGCTTGGATGTATGATCAAATTAAGGACAAAGAAACTTATTTTAATAATTGGACCAATTTACCTTTTAAAAAATTTATAGAATTAAATTCTACAGATAAAGATAATTTTATTGCTACAATACATCATAACAAACAGGAAACATTACAATTAATGGAGTTTTTAAAAAAAGAATGCAAAATATAAAAAATGTTTAACCACACAGAAATTCAAGGCCAGTGGCCGACAGCAGATCGTTTTGTGTTGGCATCCTGTGACTCTGTCTACTTTGATCAGTTTGCTGATCGTTTTGTAAAAAGTTTTCGCAAACGTCTAGGTATGCCCATACACCTACATCTAATCAATCCCACACAGAAACAGATCGACATGTGTGGCACATGGAAAATTACTCACACAGCCAACCACATCAACCCACAACAGTTTCGAGACAAGGTTCAGTTGTGTAAAAACAAATTTAAACACAACGACGAGGTGTCCGAACGCTCTGTGCTGTGGGGATTCTGTCAAGCAATAAGATTTTGGTTGGTCGGAGAATATCAAACAAAACAGCAGACAGTAATAGTCAGTGATATTGATTCAGCGGCCGTGCAGACACCGTCAGCAGTTCAGACAGCCGAGCTACTTGACCGTACACAGTTCTCTGTTTACAATAATAGAATCATGGCAACCTTTTGTGTGTTTTCTGGCAAACAGGTAACACTGGCCAAAGACATCAGTAAGTGGATAGAGCAGTATGATAAGACGTTTACCATACACAACGGAGTAGACCAAACAGCACTAAAAAAATGTATACCACACCCAAACATATTACCAGCTGGATGGATCAGTCACATAGACACCAAAGATAAAAAAGCAATTGAAATTAAAGTCAACAGAAACATTGTTTTCCATAGTAAAGGTACCAGAGGAAAAACTATTGACCTGTCCGCATATCTGTAATATAATACAACTATGGCATTAACACCAATTGTAATTGAACACACATCCAAAGGTGAAAGAAGTTACGACATATTTTCTCGTCTCCTAAAAGACAGAATCATTGTGTTGGACAGTGTGATCGATGACAACACAGCATCGGTGATGTGTGCTCAACTGCTGTTTGCAGAATCACAAGCACCCAAAAAAGATATTACGATCTATGTAAATTCCAGAGGTGGATCAGTTACAGCAGGTATGGCCATTTATGATACCATGCAATACATTAAGGCAGACATACAAACCATGGTAATGGGTCAGGCATGTTCAATGGGATCATTGTTAGCGTCGGCAGGAACCAAAGGCAAGAGACTAATGTTGCCTCATGCTCGACACATGATACATCAGCCTCTAGGGGGAGCATCAGGCCAAGCCACCGACGTACAAATACAAGCCAATGAACTGCTACGTTGGAAAAAAGAGCTTACAGAAATTTACGTAAAGACCACAGGCCAATCATATGAAAAATTAGAAACTGACATGGAAAGAGATAAGTTTATGACCGCTGAAGAAGCCGTCGCTTATGGTTTAGCTGATCGTGTAGTTGAGAATAGAGACACCACAGAAGATTAAAAAATTTGTTTGCTCTGTTAGCCGTATAAACCAACAGAGCAATCCTTATAAATTATTTTACTCTTAATCTTTTAACTTTTTTAAAAGTCTTTTTCTTACGTTTGACTTCCATCGCTTTGGTTAATGCTAACGGCTCTTCGTATGAGCTTACAATATTATTCCAAAACTTTTTAATATACGAAAGCATTGGATTACTTTTTCCAAAACATCAGTTTTTTAGATATCGCTGAAACATCCTCAAACTTTTCATTTACATACCACCCAGCCGCAAAGCCGATGATGAATCCTATTGTTAAAAACATAGTGATCCTCCTTTTTGGTTTTATATCTTCTTGCTGTATTTATTGTTTTTAGAATCCGAAAAGTAGTTCCCTAACCTGTGGATCAATTGATTCTTGTGTCCATGGTGGAGTCATTGTTATTCTAGTATGACATTTTTTTATACCAGGAATGCTTTCTACTGCTATACGGATGTCTAAGGGAATTTGATCCGCCGCCGGACAGAATGCACTAGTCAATGTGTGTAAAATAAAACAGTGTCCTAATTCGGTTACCTTGATATCGTACACCAAACCCAATTGATATATGTCTATAGGCAACTCAGGATCAAACACAGTCTTTAGTTTGTCTTTGATTGTTTCTATATATTCTAAACGTGTATCTTCGTGGTCCTCAATATCGTCTAGTGTCTTTAGTAATCCTGCTTCCGGTTTTTCATCAGTTGCCATATATATAATTATATACTACTATAATGGTAAATACAATTATGAAAAACATTTTAATATTATTAGCGTTATTATTTGCAGTGTCTAACTGTGCTAAACCGATTGATTCTGTTTCTTGGGGAAAGAAATGTGTAGTATCAACTGATAAAGTGGTTTATTCTCACTTGTGGTTGTACAACAAAGAAGCTGGTTTACCTGCAGACAAAGAACAATGCAAAGAAATTGCTGACAAAAAATAATTAAGACTTCCAGTACAGATTATCGATTGACTGCTACTAAATATTTGTTACAATAAGACTAACCATTCACATGGTTACAAAGTGGCTGATCCACATCAGTTAAAAGTGGCTAACTGTAAAAAGGAGGCGACTTATGTACACTAAAGGAAGACATACTCATATGTTATCCTCATATGCAAAAGAAAAAAGGCAAGAACAAAAGACCAAAGTCTTACGAAAAAATGTTCAGTCTGTTGAAGCATATGCAAATGGAACAACAGGTTACGTAGTTAAGAACGGTGCCAACGCTGGCAAAGTGTTGAAGCACATCAAGGTGGAACCGTCTAACGGCTAATCACGTAGTGGTGCGATATGTAATAATATCGCCCACACACACCACAATATAAATATTGTTGTAATGGACAAAACCATAGAAAAATATATTATTGTTATCTTGCTGATCTGTATTATTTGTGTGGCGTTTTAAAAACTAAGATATAGAATTATCGCTCTCATCTCTCATGCCACTGAATACTGTTGTTGTAATTTTTTTGTTGTCTGCATCTACTGTGTCAAAAAATTCGTAGTCTAATTTTAAATCTTTTAGTAATTGTATTATCGCCCTTGTGTCTTTGGGCAAACACATTCCTCCGTAACCCCTAAGGTCTGGGTTGACGTCTAGATACATGTCACCTGCCCTTCCTGTTTTGATGTAAGCGTTTTTTATTGCCGTGTAATCGCAATCCATTTTTTGTGCTATCTCATAGAAAACATTGGCAAATGTTACTCTGGTTGCCGCATATAGATTCAGATAGTATTTCAATATTTCTGCTTCGGTTGGCCTCAGATGCACAACATTTTTCGGATAGTTACCGTGTGCTTCTTTGACTTTGTTGAACACATATTGGTCTGTGGTGCCTATGGCCAACATCTGATGATCTTTGGTAAAGTCATCTAATGCACATCTTTCTCTAACAAATTCAGGTACGAAACAAATTTTACGTTTTGGAAAAAGTTCTATCATGGATTTTGTGAATCCCGGCACAGTACTGGATCTTATTGCAATTATACCTTCGTACTCATTTGCATTTAGTTCTGTCACTACACTCTTTACAATGGTTGTGTCACAACTGCCATTGTCAAAACTCGGTGTTGGCACACAAACAAAAGCAATGTCTGTCGACAACACGTCTTTGATCGATGTGTGAAATTTTATATCATGGCTGAACATCTCATGGCCCAGCAATTCAAATCCTTTGTAGTTTGCTGTGCCTACTACTCCTAATCCAATTACGCCTAATTTCATTGTGCCAGGTACCACGCTACTGTTGTTTTGAGACCTTCTTCCAGTGATGTTTTTGGTTCCCATTGTGTTAGTGACTTTACTTTCGTGATGTCAGGCAATCTTCTTGCCACACTGCCTTCGGGTGCATCATGTTTTTCTATTGGTTTGTCTATGCCCATGTTTTTGATTATTATTTCTGCTAGTCTGAGGACTTCAACTTCATCATTAGATCCAACGTTTATTTTTTCGTTTACTGCTTGTTTGCTGTTGATCAATCTTTCCATTGCTTCTGTGAAGTCTTCTACATATAACCAACTTCTTGTGTTTTCCCAACCATACAATGCGATGTCACCAGTTTTGGCTCTAGCAATAAATTCATCTACAAAGTGATTTTTTTGTCTTGGTCCATAGATGTTGTTCGGCACAATGATCTGATATGGCAAACCACTTGCGATTACAGCCTGTTCACCTAGTGCTTTTGAATTTGCATAACTCCATCTAATGTTTTTGACATCAGGTACTACTAATGGACACGCTTCGTCTGTGGGTAATTTGTAATTAAAAAAGTCTGTTGCACCTGCATATGATTCAGGTGTGCCTGTGTACATGAACAAAGGTTTGTTTTCCTGCTTCATGTAGTGTTCTAGCAAGTTCATTGTTGTCAGGATGTTATCTTTGATGACTTCAAATCCTTTGGTGTAAAACTCTTTGGTTGAATTGTATGCCGCTAGATGAATGACAACATCTACCTCTGGAAAGTTTTGAGGTTGCTTTAGATCACCTTGTTCTCTATCCCATGTTATGATTTCATATTGCTTTGATTTTTTTAGTCTGTCTTTTAGATGTGATCCAATAAATCCGTTCGCTCCTGTGATCAATATCTTCATTCTGCTAATCCTTTAAGTATTGTGAACATTTTGAATATACCTGCTTTGCAATCTGTTGAATGGTTGCCCACCCAAAATCCATTGTCATCTATGTCTTGTGCGCCTTCGTAGTTGCCGTGGTTGTAGTGAGGCATGTTTCTTACCACAGGTTGGTTCAAAAAGTTACCCGACGCCAGTGGTCTTGCTTCTACACCACCTTCTTCGAATGCTTGAATTACTTTATCTCTCTTGCCTTTGAGTGCACCTTGCAGTACACATCCAAATGAGAACCAAGTGCTGTCTCCGTGCTTTTCTTCTTGCATTCTTAACCAAGAAACATCTTGGAATAGTTCTTTGAAATATTTCATGTTGTCTATCCTTGCTTGTAGCAACGTGGGCCATTTCTTCAGTTGCACAGATCCTATTGCTCCGCTCATCTCAAGTGGACGCACACTGTATCCTGGTGTAACAAAAGTAAATGAATCTTTGAAAAATGATCCAGTCTTAGTGTATATCTCAGAATCATCTGGCAATTCTCTGCACCACCCATGTGCTCTCAAACTTTTTAAATAGTGATAATCTCCTTCGTTGGGTGTGCAAATCATGCCACCCTCCATTGTTTGCAAATGGTGTGAAAAGAAAAATGAATGTGAACCAGCAAAACCTAGTGTGCCTAGTGAACGGTTATCCCATTTGCCTCCCATTGACTCGCAGTTGTCTTCTAACAATAACAATTTGTTTTCAGCACATATACGTTTTATCTCAGTAAAGTTACATGGATTACCACATAAATTGACAGGCATGATCGCAACTGTGCTTGGGTTTATTGCTTGTTCTATTTTGCTTACGTCGATGTTGTATGTGTTCGGATCAACATCTACAAAGTTTACTTTAAATCCGTTTTGTGTTAGTGGAAAATATGTTGTACTCCAACCAACGGCAGGAACAATAATGTTTGCATCATCTAATCTATTGAGGTTGTGCCTCCATTTCAACAAAGCAACCATTAACAAGTTAGCTGTCGATCCAGAGTTGACCATTACAGAATATTTTGCACCAAAGTATTCTGAAAATTCTTTCTCAAATTTTGCAACTTTTTCTCCCATTGTGAATCTTCCTGATTTGACGACACCATTAATTGCATCGATTTCTTCAGTGCCCCATGAACTTGTGGCTAATGGATATACTACATTACTTGGCATAAACTTCCTTCCAATGATCTATATTTTTATTACGTTCTTCGAATCTTTGTTTAAAATCTGAAGCACGTGAATGTCCTAATTCTTTTCGATCACCTTTGAGATGATCTAAAAATTCTCCTAATGGTGAATTTACAAAAGGATGTTTTTTGCCTAATTTACCATGATGCTCTACCAAATCCAGTTGTGGTTCTTCGATAAACTTTTGTCTGCCTGCGTACATGGTGTAACAATCTACTTGCAATGGGTATGTCCATAGTTCGCCCGATGTGTAAATCTTTTCTAGTGCCTCCGACCACACTACTGCTTTATAATGTTTTGCATTGTGCATATAGAATCCAGTCTCGTCATACAGTTTTGGTCTGCCAAAGTATGTGCATAAATGGTCTTCTGGTAATATGCTGTCGATGTAATCAAGGTTGGGTGTTGCATGGGTGTATGTGTCTGCGTCCAAGTACAAAAGCACATCAGCAGTTGTTCTTCTTATGCTGTGTGTCTGTGCAAACACCTTGTGTGAAAACTTTACGCCATCACGTTGGAAGTTGTATGAGCCGTTGATCATACCACACTTGACGATGTCGTCCTTGTTGGCATCTACAAATTTTTTCAGTTCAGGATTTTCAGCATACAGATCAACATAATGTACATTGTCTGCAAATATTTCTGGTTCTTGTTCTTGATAGTAGCAATACAAGTGAACATCTTTTGGCCAGTATTCAATAAAAGATTTGACCATTTTCTTGCCACAGATGTCATAATACTTTTTGTTGTATGTGGTTATTACTTCCAGTGTGCGTTGCATCATATTACTTAATTAAAATTATTAGACGCCGATAATAAAAAAATTACCACAGTCTTTAACGGTATCAGAGACTAACATGTACAAAGACTTATCTACTAGTTTTACCAGCAGTGTGCTGACGTCTGTGTGCGTTTAACAGGTAGACTACAGGTGGTTTCTAGTGTACAATCTAAACATGATGCCCCTTTAGCTCATTTGGTAGAGCAACTGATTTGTAATCAGTAGGTGGTCTGTTCGAATCGGACAAGGGGCACCATTTGATGCTCCAGTAGTTAAATGGTATAACATCTCCATGGTAAGGAGGCATTTCAAGTTCGATTCTTGGCAGGAGCACCATCTGACCAAACACATGGTAGTTTTGGTCAGTTTGGTAAGTTTGGTACACTTGGGGGTGTAGCTCAGTTGGTTAGAGCGCCTGCCTGTCACGCAGGAGGTCGCCGGTTCGAGCCCGGTCACTCCCGCCAAGTTAAATAGATATATGAAACAAGGTTATTACACAGATGACGACATTCCAAAAAGCACAGCACTTGACAGCAAGACCATTGTAGACTACAAAATTAATTCGTATGGCTACAGATGCCCAGAGTTCAGGCCATTGCCACCGGGTAAAAAAAATGTAGTCATCCTTGGAGATTCACATACGTTTGGAGAAGGCCTGGACGACGGGGAAGTGTGGGTAGATCATTTGTACAAAAAAGTGGACCAAACACGTTTAAGATTTTGGAATCTAGGACAGCCAGGAGCGTCCGCAGATAAGATTGTGAGAATACTGTATGCCACCGAAAAAGTTTTGTATCCTAACATCATAATTGTATGCTGGCCATTATGGAGTCGCAGAGAACGTTTAGAATCATACCCTCAAAGCCTAACGAGTCATGATCCTCTGTTGAAAACAGAAACAGAAAAGACAGATCAAAATAATTTTTTTAAAAATGTTTTCTTTGTAGAAAAATTTGCAGAAAAAAATAACGCAAAAACATTCCATTGTTTTGCACAAGATGTTTATAATATACCAAACGTTACACCCGGTGCAATGAGCTATAATGACACGTCATTGAAATTGTGTTGGCCGGTGTGGTCAGTGACTAAAAGTGAGAAAGAAAAAAGAATTAGAATAACCAAACCTAGCCTAGCCAAAGATGGCATTCACTATGGAGTGGAGCACCACATTAAGTTTGCTGAACTATTCTATGATCGTTTGGGGATAAAACTAAAATAATCATTTATAGATATCTTACGCAACATATCTTGTCTTTTAATAAAGTTATCTAGTTGTTCACTGTTGTCTTCGTCTATCGCGATCTCAGTGGGCGACACATGTTTAGCTACTATAGTAAACTTGTTTTTGAATCTTATATTCAGGACACTGGGCTGATGCAAGAAACTCCAGTCATGTGGTATGTTCATGTTCTTTGCGTAATTTATTATCTCAGGTAAATTTTTTATGTTTAAACAACTGACTGTTGTCCAGAAGTCTAGTTGTAACAGTTTATATTTTTCTTGCAGTCGTTTGTAGGCTTTTACTGTGTTCTTGTAGTCTATCCACTTGATAGGCCATCTTGTGTAATCATGTACACTGCCTATGCCATCAAGGCTCAGCGTTACTATGACCATTATGTTTCTCTTCAACACGTCCTCAATCTCTTTTATCATTCTCGAACCATTGGTATTCATCCTTACTATTTTTGTGTTTTCGGGAAGTTCACCTAGAATCTTCTTGTAGTTTTTACTGGCAGTTGGCTCACCACCATTGACGTCGAACTCGATAATTCTTTCCTGTGGTAGTTTCTTGAACACTTCATAGTTGTCCACACGAGGATAATTTCTTGATTCTAAACTGCCAATCTTAGTACTGAGCCCAGCATGACATGACTGGCAAGCACTATTACACACATTGTCCAACACACCACCTACTATGAGATAATCTTTAAGAACAGGATGTAACATGTGGTGTCGCGAGATGCTATTGGTCCTTATGCTTTCTCCTTTAACTTTTTCTGATTGCTGGCACCTTGTACATTCCGCGGGCCACTTGTCCTGTGACATAGTATCCTTGACATCTTTCAACCATTCACTGCGTTCCAATTCCTCGAAAGTTTTAAATCCTTTTGCATCCACCATGTGTCCGCACTTGCCCACGGAACCGTCCTGGTTAAGCCTCACAAAGTGATCAAGCCTAGGACAGTGCATGTCTGTGTTCCTTTATTAGTTCGCCCAACTTTATTTTTTTATTGTAGTGTTCCATTAACTTGTAATCCACTTCGACAAATGATTTCAACAGTGCTACGGATCCTTTTTTAACTTTAAATTTTTTTCCTTTATGAATATTAGTAATTTTCTTTAGATGACTGAAAGGTTTAAGTGTGACAGTGCCTTTGTAAAACTTGTATAGATGCAAAAGCCACATGTACTGTGGTACAAAGTGTCGGTCAATTAATTTTCCTTGTTCTACTAGCTTCCATGTTTCGTTAACATCTAGATCGTTTTTTCGACTATACTTACGAAGTCCTGACACAAAACGATCACCCGGATCTCTGATCAGTATGTTTATGTGTTTGCATCTGGATATTTGTTTGTTGGTGTATGTGTCATCGGCGGAAGCCATTAGACTTGTGTGGCCAACTCTAAATATAGGATATACTGTATGCATACCTACTTTGATTACTATGCAGTCTGTGTTGAACAGTCTGTTCCAACTAGAAAACATTTACAACATGCCCTGTTGCGACAGAACTTGTTTAACATAATCTTCAGCAGTTATACTGTTTGGATTGCTCCAAGTCTGTGTGCGTACATCTCCTGGACGTATCAATTTCATTTCAACAGTGCTAGGCTGAAAGTTGAGTTGATGATGTGCTAACTCTAATGCCATCTTTTGGTTTCTGTACTGCATTGATTCCCTTAGTGTTAATCCGTTAATGTCTATGTCGTGGTCCTGTTTGCACATTTGAGTTGATATGTTCCAAATGTAATGTGCTTCTTTTAGGTGTTGCCATCGATGCCACACCTCGAACAGCAGTTCCGTCTGTGCATAGAAACTTATGGCGTTGTTGATCAACATGTCACAGGGTTCTATCAGACCGGCCGTGTGTGCAGTCCTCCGTATGTTCTCCCCATCACTCCGTGATATGCCGACTATGTGGTGTCCACGTGCAGACAACTGTTCTGCGAACGCTTTACCAATTCCCTGTCTGTGTCCTGTGATTGCTATCTTCATGTTTTGATATTTAAAGTCGGAACCTCTACTATGGGTTTTTTCTCCATGCCCAGATAAGGCCATACGTTGCGAAGTTGTTTTCGATAATCAGTGTGTAGAGGATGTTTGGAATTAAAAATATCCATGTCACTGAAATTGGTAAACACATTCCAGTCTTCCATCTTGTTGAGCCAAACCCTGTCAGCATTATATTTCTTACCCAGGTGTATTATATCTTCCATCTCGTGATAATTGTCCTTCTGTACAACAAAGTGTAATATAAATCTGAAGTTGTGTTTTTCTTTTAACTCAGATATGCATTCTAGATTCTCATTAATTTTTTCCCACTTACCACCTAATCTTAATTTTTCATAAGTTTCCTTAGATGCACCATCTATGCTGACACCCAGCTCTTGCAAGTTGTTTATAACGTATGGGATCCTTTTGTGGAATTCCTTGAACATCAGTGCGTTGGTCAGTATGGAGTACTTGATGTTGTCACGCTCTGGCGTCTGCTCCATGAAGTGCCTGTACACGTGCGAAGCAAACGGATCACCGTCAGATCCTATGTGCACCTGGATAGGATGTTCGTAACCGTGCAACCAATCGTTTATTCTGTCTGCGAGTCGCAAGCCAAGATTGTATGCGGATCCTTCCTTGTGGAATATTAAACCTTTACGACAACTGGGACATCTCAGATTACAACTGTCATCAATGGCAAGTCTTAGATGCTGTATGCGTTCCGGCTGGCCATGCAATACAGATCCTGACTTGAGGTACGAACACTGGTTCTCGTTGCAATAACGATAAGTGCCGTCTGTTATTGAACTTTGCAGATGTTGTTGCACGTCACTACCAATGATTTCGTTAAGTGTCTTTATCTGTAAGTTACCTATGCTCTGTGGCAACCATGACTGGCATTCACAGGCATAACAACTGCCTTGCTTGTCTATAAGGATAGTGTCTGCAGGTCTTGGACACCTGCTTTTTATCTTCAAGTTCTTCTTGGTGTCTATGCGGTAGTGATCAAATAATCTTTCATTTATCATTGTAACTATTTAATTTTTTGCTAGACAACCACTAAATTAAATAGCACTATGAAAGTTGCTATTTGTAAATCATCAGCTCATAAAGTTGAATACCAAGACAAACTTGACTCTTTTTATATAGGTGTTACGCACCACGATGATGTTGAATATAACGACTATCCACAACCCACTGAATACGATGCCGCAGTAATCTATGGCAGTTACAAACCAGCTAGAGGATCTCTACACCATACAATTAAAACTAAAATAACTAAGAACTTTAAAAAGTTTGTACAACTCGAAACTCCTGTAATTGGCAGATCAGCCAAAACTGTTGACCATGATTATCTGAGAGTAGGAGTAAATGGCTTTTTATTTGATGAAGCTGAATGGGGTTTTGATCACATGGATAAAACAAGATATAAAAAAGTTTTTAAACAAACAGGATATGATATTAATCAAGAATGGAAAATAGATGGTGATAATATTTTAATATTAATGCAAAATCCTGGTGATGCAAGTTTGAGAGGACAAAACATTTTCGACTGGGCACTGAACACAGTATCTACACTAAAAAATTATACAGACAGGAAAATTGTTATTAGGCCACACCCTTTGCCTAGAAAAGGATTTAAACAATTTTTACAACAGGTTGCAGAATTTGACAACGTTGAAGTAGTAGAAAATACATTGCCAAAAAATTTTAGACCTTTAGAGCTGGATTTTAAAAACTGTTATTGTGCAGTGTCATTTAGTTCTGGATCTGCCGTTGATGCTGTGTTGGCAGGCATACCCCATTTGGCCACAGACCCTGGTAACATGGCCTGGGACATCAGCACACACAAACTTGAAGATATAGAACAAAGATATGTTGGAGATAGAATAGACTGGATGCAAAAAATTGCTATGTGTCAATGGAGTGTGTCAGAATTTCAATCAGGTGAGTGTTGGCATCACGTGAGGAAATCTATATGAAATATCATTTCAGTAACGGTTGTAGTTTTAGCACAAGGAAAAAATTTAACAGTTGCCATCAACGACTTGGCAAATTGTTAGGTACTGATGAACCAACAATCAGTATGGCCAAAGGTGGCAGGGGCAATGACAGAATTGTAAACACCACCATGCACTGGTTCTATAAGAATCCAGAACGATTCAAAGATACTTTTGTCAGCATAGGCTGGACCACAGGCTATCGTTGGGATTATGTTAGCAACTACGTTACTCCAAAAACAAAAGAAGGAGGAATCAAAGGCGAGCTATTGAAGTTTGATTATCAATGGGGTACTTGGCAACTCTGGCAACATGATTTCTTTATGCGAGACAAAGACATGAATATAGAACTTGCAAGTGCTGTTAAACTTTACACTAATATTTTGACGCTACAATACTTTTTAAAATATCATAACATACCTTACGTGTTTTACCATGCCCTTACAAATGACCTGCCAGAGAATGAAGTCAACGGTAAGCAAAGGCAGGATCTAAAATTACTAAAGGATCAGATAGATAGAAAACATTTCTACAACTTTGAAAGCAGTGAGTACGCAAAAGAAAACGTGCAGATGCAGATTAATAACAGATCGTCCGTGAATCACAGAGTGCAAGTTCAAAACAAAGATTATGTGCAGAGCCATTTTGAATTCTGTGCAAAGAATGGTTGGACAAAGTCAGCCAATGACGGCCATCCTAGTGAAACAGGACATCACAAGTGGGCTGAATGTCTGCACAAATTTGTCGTTGAAAATCAATTATGCACAAGATAAAGGTTTTCATAATCAGTCAGCCCAAAGCAGGAACATATTTGTGTGCAAACATCCTTAAGGAGTTAGGATTTCATTTTCGTAACAATCATTTCAGTGAAAAGCATTTCGAAATATATCCTCCTGTAGGCTCTCCTGGACTAGCAGAAAAACTTCAGCATCC
>Ga0075468_10000614_pt1 | contig 14604 bp, 13 predicted proteins | sample DEB08_DNA_12_FD_77578 | JGI IMG/M metagenome (GOLD analysis project Ga0075468, IMG submission 77578) | Aqueous microbial communities from the Delaware River and Bay under freshwater to marine salinity gradient to study organic matter... | ecosystem: Environmental > Aquatic > Marine > Coastal ...
TGATCCGCGTTATAAAACTCAAGTGCGCATGTTCTATACAGATAAGGGCCTGCATTTTGCAGCGTTTATGGAGCAACCTCCTGAAACGCTCGTTGCGCGTTTATCTAGTCGCGATCTGTTTATTAATCGTGACGCCATTGGCATAACGCTGGACACATCCGGCGAGGGCCTTTATGGCTACTGGTTTTCGGTCAATCTTGGCGGCACCGTTGCTGATGGTAAAGTTGCGCCTGAACGTCAGTTTTCTCGAGAATGGGACGGTCCTTGGACCAGTGCCACCGCGGTGTTGGACAATGGTTGGAGCGCGGAAATGTTTTTGCCTTGGTCTATGATGACCATTGCAGATGCGCAATCCGGTGAGCGCAAGTTGGGCTTCTGGATTAATCGTAAGGTGGCTTACATTGATGAGCGCTGGAGTTGGCCCGCGCTACCTTTCGCCTCGAAACGCTTTATGTCCGCACTGGCAACAATGCGCACGCCCAATGTAGAGCCTAAGCAACAGATAGCCGCGTTCCCCTTCGTTTCACATACCATTGATGATGCCTCGGGCGAAGATGAAAGCCGAGTTGGTATAGATTTGTCATGGCGTCCGTCTTCGGATTTACAGGTCACCGCTGCAATAAATCCAGATTTCGGCGCTGTGGAATCCGATGATGTGGTGGTTAACCTGACGGCGTTTGAAACCTTCTTTCCCGAAAATAGATTGTTCTTTTTGGAGGGGCAGGAAGTCTTTGCAACAACGCCACGTAGCCAGGTAAGTTCCTCAGGTCCTACTGGGCGTGGGTCTAGGGGCACGGCGTCAACCTTCACTAGCGAACCCACCACACTGCTCAACACCCGCCGCATTGGTGGCGCTGCGCGCGTAGATGTACCAGCGAATATAGATGTTGCTGGCGTGGAGTTGGGTAGCCCAACAAATTTATTGGGTGCCGTGAAAGTCACAGGACAACAAGGCGGTTTCCGCTACGGGGTGCTTGGTGCGATTGAGGACGAGGTTTCTTTGCGCGGTACAGTTAGCTCCGGAATCAACCAAGGCGAAGAAATTAACGTAACCTCCGACGGTCGAGATTTTGGCGTGGTGCGTCTGCTCTATGAAGATGTTGGGGAAGGCCGTCGATCCATAGGCTATTTGGGTACCTTGGTAAGGTATCCTGACGATGAATCTGTGGTGCATGGGATTGATTCACATTGGTTGTCGAAAAATGGCGCATGGCAAATTGACGGCCAATTGATTAACAGCGAAGTTGCCAGCGAGGCGGGCTATGGTGGCTTGCTTGATGTTTCGTATAAACCCAAGCAAGGCGTGCAGCATGGGTTGTCCATAGATTATCTTGATGACAATCTTGATGTCAGTGATTTGGGTTTTATTCGACGCAATGATGTGACCTCTGTTGTTTATTCCTACTCTTGGTCTACAGGCCGTGATCTAAAATTTCTGCGGAATAAGCGCCGCTCGGTGTTGATCAGCAACTCTTGGAATACTGACGGCTTCCTTGTGCGCTCAGGGTTGTTTTTCCGTAATGCTTGGACGTTCAATAACCTCAGTGAAATTCGTACAGAATTTAACTATTTCCCCGCGCGCTGGGACGACCGCAATAGCTTCGGTAACGGTCGCTATAAGGTCGAGGATCGATTTGTTGGTGAGGTAGGTTTTGGTACTAATACGTCGAAAAAACTGTCATTCAGTGCCTTGTTTGGCGTGCGTCAGGAGGAGCTGAGCAGTTGGACGAGGCGGTCTTCTATTGGTTTAACTTACCAGCCGTCAGACCGTTTCTCATTCGACCTAGATCTAAACTATTTGCAGCGTAAAGACTGGCTTTTGCATGATCGCGACCGTTTGTTTGCCACTTACAATGCCGACGATTTTCAACCACGCATTGGTATGGATGTGTTCTTATCCGCTAAACAGCAGATTCGTTTTACCCTGCAGTGGGCGGGTATTACCGCGCAGGAACGGGATTTTTATGAGATTCCTCTTAGTGAGGATGACCTTATTGCGGTCAGTGACCCAATTCGCAGTGGGTTAGTGACGGCGACTAATGGCGACTTCGCCATATCTCGCTTGACGGCTCAATTGCGCTATCGCTGGGAGATTGGCCCGCTCTCGGATTTGTTTGTGGTGTATACCCGCGGCAGCAATTTACCCGACCGGGTGGATGATGGGTTCTCAGATCTGTTTGATGATGCGTTGAATACGCCAATAGTAGATGTCTATATTGTGAAGTTGCGTTACCGGTTTGGTAACTAACAACGAAAATGCTAGGCTAAAAAGAAGGTGCGCATGGCCCTTGATAGGATCATAGTTGGACCAGGGTGGCCATGCGCGGATTTAAGCGTTGAACCTACTTAAAGTTTAAAAACTGTCCGCCACATCTAACGAATCGCGTAATTCCCTTTTGAGGAATTTGCCGGAAGCGTTGCGTGGCAGTGCTTCATGCATAAACCAAAAGTAGCGAGGAATCTTGAACTTGGCCAACTTGTCTGCGCAGTGGCTGCGTAACTCATCCGCAGTAGTTGTGGCACCAGGCTTAAGCAGCAGGGCTACCCCGACCTCTTCACCTAAACGGTCATCCGCCACACCAAATACGGTGCATTCCGCGACATCTTCATGATCAAATATTGCGCTCTCAACTTCTGCGCAATAAATGTTTTCGCCGCCGCGCAGAACCATGTCTTTAATACGGTCGACAATGAAGATGAAGTCGTCTTCATCTTTTTTCGCCATATCACCTGTGCGTAACCAGCCGTCGACAATTGTCTCAGCGGTAGCGTCTTCACGGTTCAGGTAGCCACGAATTACATGTCCGCCACGCACCCACAGCTCACCTGCTTCACCTAACGGCACTTCTACGCCGGTTTCCGGGTTGACTACCTTGCTCTCAAAAGCGGGCATTGCAGGACCACAGCTTGCGGGTTTATCGACAAAGTGATCTGCGCTAATAGAGGTAATAATGCCGCAGGTTTCCGTCATACCGTAACCGGTATTGGGTCTTGCAGTTTCAACCTCGTCTTCAATTTTACCAACCAAATCTGGTTGTAGCTGAGCGCCGCCGCCACCGAGGGTGAGCAGGGTTGAAGTATCGGTCGTGGCAAAGTTCGGATGCGAAATGATCTCACGAGCCATAACGGGTACGCCGCTCACAGCGGTGATCTTTTCTTTCTCGATGAGTTCTAGCGCAACGCCGGCATCCCACTTGTACATGTGGGTCAACTTGCCGCCAGCCAAGGTGGTGCCGTGGGCAACACAGTTGTTTGCTGTGACATGGAACAGTGGGGTGGTGACCAGCGATGAAGGTACAACAGGTTCTGCATCCGCTTCCATTAAGCCCTTTTTAACCGCTAGGGTGCGCTGCAGTGCACCAGCAAACATCATGCTCCATACATTGCTCACGCAACCTCTATGGGTCAGCTGAGCGCCCTTCGGCTTGCCTGTGGTACCAGAGGTGTAGAAGATGCACGCGTCATCATCTGTATCAATGGCGATGTCAGGGAGGGGTGCTGGGTTGGCAATAGCGTCTGCCCAAGGCGTGACGCCGGCTTCCTCATGTGGGAAGCGTACGCCCAGTAACTTAAGCGAGCTTACCTCTTTGCGTAGCTCGCCGAGTTGACTCAGTCGCTCGGGGTCCACAATCATGACTTTAGGCGTTGAATCCTCCAGTGCGTAAAGCATTTCGCTACTCACCCACCAGGCATTCATACCGACTACTGCTGCGCCCACTGAAAGTGTTGCCCAATAGCAGAGCAACCACTCTGGATAGTTGCGCATTGCGATAGCAACGCGATCGCCAGGCTGAACACCTTGTGCGATGAGCCAATGAGCTAGAGCACCTACTTTTTCGTGTGCTTGGGCATAGGTGATGCGCTCGTCTTCGTAGACCAGGTAATCACGATCTGCAAAGGCTTGTGTGGACAGCCATAGGTCGCGCAGGTTTTGCGCGGCATTGGCATAAGTTCTAATGGGTACGCCGCGCACTTCTTGCACAGCAATTTCGAAATCTGCACCCGGTGCGATAAGCTCTGCCCAGGTATCCTTATACTCTTGATACATCATTTTCTCCCTTCAAAAGTGCAAAGAACTGTACAGGTAAAAGTAGGCTTTGCGAAGGTGCTATGTGTGCAAAACGTGAAAATTTCAGGGTTCTGGGGTTGCTATGCGCGAGACGTTTCAATCGGCGTTGAAGGATAGGGGAATTGCTATTTCACCCAATCTTTCTACTATGCATTCCACTAATGCTTTGACTACAAGTGAACGAATGAATTTATCCATTGTCATACCCGTGCAAGGGCACTTTAGCCAATTACTCGAATTGCTGGGGGACCTAGACAGCGCAGGTGCAGAAGTGCTTGTTGTGGAAGCCGAAGCCGAAGCCGAAGCCGAAGCCGAGGCAGGTCAGGGCGCTTTAATTCAAGCAGATCCGCTGAATTTGCGTGACCAGTGTAGGCTGCGAGTGCAAGAACAGGGTGGTCAATGGTTGTCCAGTCCAGCCTCCCGCGGCGCCCAAGTAGCCTTGGGTTGTGAGCAGGCTCGTGGCAGTTGGCTGTGGGTCTTACATGCAGATACGCGTTTAGATCTAGTGGCGATTGAATATCTTGTGAAGCTCACCACCGGTACACAAAAAGGCTGGGGTAGATTCGACATTAGTTTCCGGGAGAATCATCAGCGTCTTGAATGTGTGGCTTTCTTTATGAATTGGCGTTCCCGCTTGACCCGCATCTGCACCGGCGATCAAGGTATGTTCTTTCACCGTGTTTGTTTAACGCAAGTTGGCGGTTTCCCCAATCAACCTTTAATGGAAGATATTGAAATCAGCCGCTTGCTAAAATCTGCTGGGGAATTTGCTTTTCTTGCGCCAAAGATTACTGTGCAGGCCAGTGGCAGGCGTTGGCTGCAAAACGGTTGGCTCAAAACTATTTTGAGCATGTGGCGATTTCGTCTGCAATACTTTTTGGGTAAGTCCCCTGAGGTGCTTTATGAGCAATACTACCGATGATGAATAGCCGCCAAGCTCTAAGTGTTTTTGCCAAATCACCCATTCTAGGTCGCTGTAAAACCCGGCTCATTCCATTGCTGGGGGCAAAGGCTGCTTTGGCCGCACATTGCGAACTTGTTGAACACACGCTTGGGCAGGTTGCTGCGGTCGATGGTATTCCAGCCAGTTTGTGGGTTACGGAAATTGAGCAACAAACTCAGCTTTGGTCGGACACTTGGCAATTACCACTGGTGTTGCAAGAAGGCGCGGGTTTAGGCGAGCGCATGTTTCGTAGTCTAGAGAATTTGTGTGGTGTTGCGCGGCAGGGTGCACTATTGATAGGTACTGACTGTCCCGATATTGATGCCAGTTATATTAGTGCCGCCGGGGCAAGGTTGCTTGATCATGACGTGGTGTTGGGTCCAGCCGAAGATGGCGGTTATGGCTTGATCGGTATGCACCAAGCACATAAGGCACTTTTTCAGAATATAGATTGGGGTACTGACGCTGTGGCAGAGCAAACGCTCTGCGCTGCTGAAAAGCTCCAACTCAGTGTGTTCCAAATGCCAAAAGTTTGGGATGTAGACCGGCCTGCAGATTGGCAGCGTTATCGGCTTTTAAGTGATCAATATTAAGAATACAAAAATGATTGGCGAAGCTTTTGTAAGCGCTGTTTCTCGCTTGTATGGTGGCGCCACCGTTGAGTCAACGACTAGGCTTATGGGCGGCGTATCAGCGGACGTATTCAAACTGGTAGTACGAAAAGCAAACGGCGAGCGCGCCAGTATTGTTCTTCGCGTACACGGCGAGACTCATTCTGGTCATCCCGCAGCACTAGAGTTCAATCTATTACGTGCTCTGTATGCACAGGGTGTAGCTGTTCCTGAGCCATTGTTACTAGACGACAGTTGCAAGCTATTGCCCTATCCTTTTCTACTCATGGCATTTATGGCAGGCAGTACGCTTATTCCAAGTGGAGGCGAGAATGCGTATATCGAAAAGTTGGCCAGTACCCTCGTTGACATACACAACCTGGCAACTTCAGAGCTGCCGGCGCTACCCATCAGAACGAATCCAATCCCTGAGGTTTTTGACTATCTGCCAACCGGCGCATCGTGGCAGCCTCTACATGATCGCCTGAAGGCGCTAACGAACACAGACTATTCCGGTCAGCATAAGTTACTGCATGGAGACTATTGGCCCGAAAATATACTGTGGAAGCACGGTCATCCAGTCGCCATTCTAGATTGGGAAGATGCCGCTCTAGGCGATCCGCTTGCGGATGTTGCCGCAGCCAGAGTTGAGCTGAGATACAAATTTGGAACTGCTGCAATGACTCGTTTTACTGAGGCCTACGCCAAGGGTGCTGCAGTAGACTACCAGCGGCTAATGTTGTGGCAGGTCTATGTTGCGGCAGCGGCTCAATGTTTTATGCGTCAGTGGGGCCTGCCACCAGAGCAGGAGGCGCACATGAGGAAGGAAGCACTGGCCAGCATTCAAGAGGCTGGTGATTGGCTGGGGCAAACTAACAAATCATAGCTCGGTGATAGAGCTTTTAGCTGTGCGCGGCAATGTGCTTAATTTTTTCGATCATAGATCGCAGGCCATTCCCCCTAGTCACTGACAGGTGGGCGAGTAAGTCTAGTTCGTCGAACAACCCATCTAAATTTAGGGCTGTGATTTGCTCCGGGCTTTGATTATTTGAGGCAATGAGCACTACGGCGCCCAGGCCCCTGACAATGTGCGCGTCGCTGTCTAGCTGGAAGTGCAGCTTGCCATCTGACAGTTGGTGGGCCAGCCAGACTTGGCTTTGGCAGCCACGAATAAGGTTTGCCTCGGTTTTGTCAGCATCTGCTAAAGGGGTCAGGTCTTTGCCTAAGTCTATGATAAATCTGTATTTATCTTCCCAATCGTCAAAAAAACTAAAGGTCTCTTTAAGCTCTTCTAGGTCCATGCTTACGGCCATTGGTTCAGAAAACTCCTAATTCTAGCTGTGCTTCTTCGCTCATCATTTCTCGGGACCAAGGTGGGTCGAAGACCAGTTCTACTCCCACCGCATTAACGCAAGGTGCCTGCATGACGCGATCTTTGACTTCTTCAACAAGCACTGGGCCCATACCGCAGCCTGGTGCAGTTAATGTCATTTCAATGTCAACGCGTCCGTTATGGGTTTTAACACCGTAGATAAGACCGAGGTCTGCAATATTGACGGGTATTTCTGGGTCAAATACTGAGCGTAGGGCATGCCACACGTGTTCTTCATCCACTGTATCCGTGCCAGTTGCAGATGCAGGGAATTCTAAAGGTTCTATTTGTAGGCCAATGGCGTCAGCATCCATGCCGGCAATACGCGCCATGTTGCCATTGAGGATAACGGTGAATGTGCCGCCCAATGATTGGGTCAGTGTGATAAATGCGCCAGAGGGAATGGTTACCGGGTCGCCGGTAGGGACCAAGCGCGCTGCGCACTCGCGAGTGGTTGTAACAATACGCCGCTCCACAGCTATGTTTGCGCTGTGGCGTCAGTGGCGAGGTCGGATACGCTAGCTGAGTTTTCACCACCCTCACCACCATTGGTATCTTGGTCAGACAGCGCAAAACTTTCTCCGCAGCCGCAATAGCTTTGGGCATTAGAGTTTTTGAAGACCAGTGCGGAGTTCAAACCTTGGGTCACCATATCGATTTCTGTGCCCGTGACTAACGCGACATCTTCTTGGTGAATGCAAATATTTACGCCATCAGCCACTTCAACTTGGATGTCGTCAGATAAAGTATCTTCCAAAAAATCCAGCGTATACATATAGCCATTGCACCCGCTTTCTTTCACGCCAAGGCGTAAAAAGCGCGAGCGTGTCAGTTCAACTTGCTTGCGAATGTGATCGCATGCTGTGGGCGAAACGGTAATGTGTGTATTCATAATATTTGTATCGGTTATCTGCCAACTAAGATCGTTTATTCTCTATTTGCGCGCAAAATGCAAGTGAGGGTCCTGTCAGAGAGCGTCTTTGACGCCAGCCTTCGGCTTAAGCTTTTGGTGTTGGTGGCTAGAGAAAAGTAGTCGCCTTGCTCACCCCTGCAATTAACCTATCGACGTCCTCGTCATTGTTATACAAACTAAACGAGGCTCTCACAGTGCCGGGAATTTCTAGTCGGGTCATCAGGGGCATGTTGCAATGATGCCCGGAGCGTACCGCAATTCCTTGCTGGTCAAGTAGGGTGCCCACATCGTTGGGATGGCTGCCTTCAAGTAAAAACGAAATCACCGCTGAACGCTTAGCTGGCTCACCAATGAGTCTGAACCCATCAATCTGCTGCAAACCAGATAAAGCTCTACTAACCAGCGCGTCCTCTGCCGCAACAAGCTCCGCGATAGGCTGCTGTTGAAGGTAGGTGATGGCTGCGCCAAGACCAATGGCGCCAGCAATGTTAGGTGTGCCGGCTTCAAACTTGTAGGGTGCGGACTGATAGGTGCTGGAGGTCAGTGTGACGTGTTCAATCATCTCGCCGCCACCTTGCCACGGGGGCAGTGCTTCAAGCAACGCTTCACGACCATACAACACGCCTATGCCGGTGGGCGCATAAAGTTTATGTCCTGAAAATACGTAGAAGTCGCACTCTAGGTCTTGCACGTCCACGGGCAGGTGTAAAATCGCCTGAGCACCGTCGACCAGCGTCAGCGCGCCTACGTCTTGGGCCATTTTGATCAATACTTTAGCAGGGTTGATTGTGCCTAACCCATTAGAAACATGGGTGAAGGCAAACAGCGCAGTATTTTTCGTCAGCTTTGCTGCTGCGTCATCAAGGTCTAGCTCGCCCTCGTCGGTAATAGCCACCGCTTTTATGTTGGCACCCGTTCTCTCGGCAAGCATTTGCCAAGGCACAATATTGGAGTGATGTTCTAATTCTGTAATCAGAATATCTTGGCCCGGCTTTATTCTCTGGGTGAGAATGTTAGCCACTAGGTTTATGGCCTCAGTGGTGCCGCGCGTAAAAATAATTTCTTTACGGCTCTCAGCGTTGATGAATGCTTGGCACAGACTTCTACCAGATTCCATCATCTGGGTAGCCTCTTCCGCCAGTTCATGCGCCGCGCGGTGCACGTTAGAGTTATGCCGTTGGTAGTACTGATCTATGGCGTCTATGACAACTTGGGGCTTCTGTGTTGTTGCGCCGTTGTCCAAATAGACCAACGATTTACCGCGACTCTGTCTGGCCAATATTGGAAAATCTTTACGAATACTCAAACGCCTTGCTCCTGCTTGATGGCATTGATCAATATGGGTAGTGCTGCCTCTGCAAGAGGGCCTTGAGTGCACTGGCGTAAAAAACCTTCGCTGAGTAACGCTTGGGCAGATTCTGGACTAATGCCGCGGCTAGTTAAGTAGAAAAGTTCTTGGTCGCTGAGCTGTCCAATGGTCGCGCCATGAGCGCATGTGACATCATCTGTATAAATTTCTAGCTCAGGTTTGGTATTGATGGTGGCGTTTTTACCTAAACCTAAATTTTTGTTGGCCAGCGTCGCATCAGTGCCATTGGCACCTTCGTGAATATGAATGCGGCCATTGAAAGTACATTTGCCGCCATCTGCAACAATGTTGTGCACAACTTGCTTACTTTTGCCGTTAGTGACTAAATGCTCTAGCGTGACTTGCTGGTCTAGGGCTAACTTGCCACTAATCATGGCTGCGCTGATCAATTCGGCATTGGCACCCTGGCCTGACACACGGATATGAATGTCTTGTCTGCGTAGACCCGCGCCTGTCGCGTGATTGTTCAGCAGGTAATCTGCATTCTTACCAATATCTACGGCAAGGTACTGCCAGTGTAGGTGTGCGGCTTCAAGACTGTTGCGTGAGTGCTTGAGATGACTGCCTTCTGCTAGGCTAATCCACAGCGTATTCTGCGGCTGTAAGTTACCAGTAAAATTCTCTAACAAGGTCGCTTCGGCATTTGCCCCAAGGCTCAATAGTACGGGGACAGTGCTGTCCGCGTGATGAATTTCCAGCGGCGCATCTAGAGCCTTGTCAATATGGATGAAAATTGCCTCCTGAGCGTAGCAAAGTCGTGCAAAGGCCTCAGGGGCCTGAGACAGGTCAAAGCCAAAGCTTAGGTTTTGTTGTGGTGCTTGGCTGATTTGAACGCCAGCCTGCTCGCCGCCAACAATAGTTGGTAGGTTCATAGCGTTGGCAAGACCTTCTAAGACCGGGGCGGTTTTAGAATATTTCCACCGTTCTCTATGCAGGGTACTGTTCAGTGCGGCAGACAATGCGCTGGGCACATCTTTACTGTCTAGTATTTGAGCAGGCAGGGCGAGGTCGCCCTGCGAAAAGTAGTTGGGTAGGGTAACCGCTTGCGGAAGGCTTAGGTCAGCCATGCGTAGCCCTTATCTTCTAATTCTAATGCCAGAGACTTATCTCCAGATTGAATGATTTTGCCGTCAGCTAGAACGTGCACAAAGTCAGGCACTATGTAGTCGAGCAAGCGCTGGTAGTGGGTGATGAGCACTACGCCGTTATGTTCATTCTTGTATCTGTTCACGCCCTCTGCCACAACTTGCAGCGCATCAATGTCTAGGCCTGAGTCGGTTTCGTCGAGGATGGCGAGTTTTGGTTCTAACAGAAGTAACTGCATGATTTCATTACGTTTCTTCTCGCCGCCACTGAACCCCTCATTAACCCCACGCTTGAGGAACTGCGGGTCTAGGTCAACGGATGTTGCAAGTAACCGGACCTGCTTTATAAATGCTGCGGTATTGGGCTGTTCTTCGCCGCGTGCTCTGGCCAACGAGTCGACACTGGCCTTAAGGAATTCCATATTTGAAACGCCGGGAATTTCTACCGGGTATTGAAAGGCCAGAAATAGTCCAAGCTGCGCGCGCTCGTGAGGTTCCAGTTCTGTTAGATCTGTATCAGCCAGAGTCAGGGTGCCATCGGTGACTGTGTAGCCGGGTTTTCCTGACAAAACATTGGCAAGCGTTGATTTGCCAGAACCATTGGGCCCCATAATTGCGTGGACTTCGCCTGGATTAACACTGATGTTCAAGCCTTTAAGAATGGCTTTTTGTTGATCTTGAGCGCCAACGGTTGCGTGTAGGTTTGTTACTTCTAATAAACTCATCCTACGGCTCCTTCTAAGCTGACTTCTAACAGTTTTCCTGCTTCCACTGCAAATTCCATGGGTAATTCTCGGAATACCTCTTTACAAAACCCGTTAACGATCATGCCCACGGCTTTCTCACTGTCTATGCCGCGCTGCTGGCAGGCAAACAGCTGATCATCGCTGACCTTTGAGGTGCTGGCTTCGTGCTCAATGATCGCGGAATTATTTTTGTTCTCGATATAGGGAAACGTGTGCGCGCCACACTGGCCACCGATGAGTAAAGAGTCACATTGGGTGAAGTTGCGCGCGTTCTCAGCCGTTGGCGATATACGCACCAAACCTCGGTAGCAGTTTTCACTGAACCCTGCACTGATGCCTTTGGAGACAATGGTGCTTTTGGTGTTCTTACCCATGTGGATCATCTTAGTGCCGGTATCGGCTTGCTGGCGATTGTTTGTCAGGGCGACTGAATAAAACTCACCAACAGAGTCGTCGCCGCGCAGTACCACGCTTGGGTATTTCCAAGTAATGGCAGAACCAGTTTCTACCTGGGTCCAAGAAATTTTCGAGCGAGCGCCACCGCATAATCCGCGCTTGGTAACAAAGTTGTATATGCCGCCTTTGCCGTTCTCGTCGCCCGGATACCAATTTTGCACAGTTGAGTACTTGATCTCTGCGTCTTCTAACGCGACCAATTCAACCACGGCAGCGTGGAGTTGGTTTTCGTCGCGCATTGGCGCAGTGCAGCCCTCTAGGTAGCTCACATGTGAGCCCGCATCGGCAATGATTAGGGTGCGTTCAAATTGGCCTGTATTGCGTTCGTTAATGCGGAAGTATGTAGATAACTCCATAGGGCAACGTACGCCCTTAGGGATATAGACAAATGAGCCGTCGCTGAATACCGCTGAGTTCAGTGCTGCGTAAAAGTTATCTTTTTGCGGAATAACGCTGCCCAAATATTTTTGGATGAGTTCTGGGTGGCTGCGTACGGCTTCGGAAATAGGGCAAAAAATCACCCCGGCTTCAGCTAATTTTTCTTTGAAGGTGGTGGCAATAGAGACACTGTCAAAAACAACATCTACGGCAACATTTGAGCCCATGTTCGGTGTCTGAGGCACATTGGCATTAACCACGCCCGCCAGTACAGCTTGCTCATGCAGAGGGATGCCAAGTTTTTCATAAGTGCGCAGTAATTCAGGATCTACCTCGTCTAGCGACTGTGGGCCGTCAGCCTGACTCTTAGGCGCTGAGTAGTAGGAAATGTCCTGAAAGTCTATTTGCGGATAGTGCACGTGGGCCCAAGTCGGTTCGGGCATGGTTTTCCAGTGAGCGAAGGCCTTTAGCCGCCAGTCTGTGAGCCATTGTGGTTCGTCTTTGCGTGCAGAAATAAAACGCACGGTATCTTCATCTAACCCGGGTGCTAGGGTATCGGACTCGATATCGGTGACGAACCCAGCACTGTATTCGCTGCGGGCTTCGACTAGATCATCTACAGAGGTCTGACTCACTGTGTCTCCTGATTTGAAAAGGTCTTAGGGTGGCTGCTTTAGGTCTTAGTACTTCGTACAAGTACTGTAGAGTTTTTTGCCGTGCTTTTTGCCCTACTTTCCGCCTTGCTTTGTTCCGTAAACGGAAGTGCAAATGGCGTTCTACAGAGGCGGCTTATGTTACATCCCGAGCAATGTCTAAGTAAATCAAACAGCCTATAACTGGTAAGTGGGGACAAGTGCCGAAACTGCAATTAGGTCTAGGTTGTACATTAGTTAACCTGTTTCGGCGCGATGCGACCCACAGAGGAGAAGGTACGCTTTTCTTGATGAATTGTCCGTGAAATGGCTTAAAACTTAATGGTTTATGTTGGGTCGGGTCACATTTGGGTGATTCAGTGGCGGCCCATTGTCCGAATGGCTGGCAATCACGCTGAAAAGCGCACAATGGGCCCAATAAAACCGAAAAAACGCGGGCAATGCTTCCGGTCTTAAGGATTGAAAGTTAAACTCGCGCTGCAGGGCCGCGCTGCCCAATTAAACGAAAGTTAAACCCAAATTAAGACCCCATATGCCCAAGCTCCAGCGACTGCCGGAATCGAATGTTGACTACGTGTACGGCATCTTTTTGCTGACTGAAAAGCATAAACTCATTCGGGCGCTAAAAAAGATACACCAACCTTCTGTGCATGGTACGCGCACGTGGGGTTCGGCCTTTTTGACCATGGACTATTTGACACACAATCCAATTAGCAAAGGCGCCAAGGTCCTAGATCTTGGCTGTGGTTGGGGCGGGGCGTCGGTATTTTGCGCACATAAATTTAAAGCCCAGGTGACTGCCGTGGACTTAGATCCGGCTGTGTTCCCGTTTCTCAACGTTTTTGCTGAAATAAACTCGGTAGAAGTGAAAACGCGCAAAGCAGATTTCACCAAGCTCAAAGGCCCAGATTTGGGACAGAACCAGGTGATTTTGGGCAGCGATATTTGCTTTTGGGATTCGTTAGTAGAGCCTTTGGCGAAGATGGTTAACCGGGCTATTAATAATGGCGTGGAGCGGATCATTATCGCAGATCCGGGTCGGCCGACCTTTTATGAGTTTTGCGACAAGGTGGCGTCCAAGCATAAGGTCAGTTTGCAGGAGTGGTATAGCGTCGAGCCAGATCGCAGCGTCGGCGAAATTGTTGAAATAAGGCCGTCCTAACATCAAGAAAGCGTAAATTTGGGTCCCTCTCAGTGGCGAGGCATGTAGGCGTCTTAACATAGTCGAATTCGGATTGCGGGCAGTACACCGCTAGGAACTGCCGTTGTTGATTAAAAAACCCTTCAATTGCTTGGCCATGCTATTACATGCGTTGTTTTGCACTCTGGCGATAATCGGAATAGGTACAACGATAGCCGGCATATAACTGGTGCCATCTGCGTCCGAGGATATGCGGCCCACAGTTTTACCGTCGTCTGTGTCCCAAATTGTGGCTTCATAAGAGGCGTCATTTTCCCAAGTTAAAAAACCAAAACAGCCTCCGCCCCCGGGTGATACAGAACAGGCCAGTGAGCCACTTGAGGAGGTGCGCTGGGTTTTGCCATCTAGCCAAATCAGGTACTTGATGCCTAGGTCGCTCAAGCGGTCGGCAAGCAATCGTTGCTCTAGAAGTTGGGGTAGCTGATTTACTTTGACTGGCGCGGTGCGTGGTTCAAACCAAGGGAAAGTTTGATCCTTAAAGTTTTGCTCGCTGACAACATTCAGGCCATTGGCACCTTTGGCCAAATCTTTAGCAACACAGTCGACAAAGTTTATTTCGGTTTCTTCGTGGCTGGGTCTGTTGCTGCGCCCCAGTACAACAACGGAGTCGCCCAGCTGTATGCCGGTTTCCCGCTCTCTCACTTGTTGTATTGTGGAGTTTACGCAGCCACATAAAAAACTGGTAATGCATAGGGTGAAAATGAGTTTCATTGTATGGCCCTCGTCATTGGGTGCTTGGCTTGCGCGTTAGAAATAGTCATTCTGTTAGGTTCTCAGTTGCGCTCTCAGTTGCGTTCTCAGGTGCGTT
>Ga0075468_10000623_pt1 | contig 14523 bp, 15 predicted proteins | sample DEB08_DNA_12_FD_77578 | JGI IMG/M metagenome (GOLD analysis project Ga0075468, IMG submission 77578) | Aqueous microbial communities from the Delaware River and Bay under freshwater to marine salinity gradient to study organic matter... | ecosystem: Environmental > Aquatic > Marine > Coastal ...
GGAAGAAGAACCGGAGATCACCGGGGAAATAATGGTTTGGTAAAATAGAAGTGCAATGACAGAAACAAGACTAAAGACCGTGCTGCTTTCGCTGGCAATACCCTACGCCGCTTTCAAGCTGTTCATCATAGATAAGCAGGTTTCGGAGTGGGGGAACGAACCATTGTACTTCACGCACGACATCATAAATTTTATAGCCACGTTTCGGACGGGGGATTATCCACTACAAAAAGATACAAAGTAATGGCATACGGATTCAAAGTACACTTTCCTGAAAGGGATATAACGTTTAGGATTACCGCAGAGGGGCAGGAAACGGCAGATAAGTTTGAGGACTTACGAACCATTAGCATGGGGCAATTAGGCTACGAATTGATTGCAGCCGAGCGGGTGGTTTACTGTGAACTGCTTTGCGGCGGTGAGGTAATAGAACAATTAACTTTCGGGGAAGCGACCCGGCAAATGGAAGACCACTAATTTGAACCCAACCCCGCCCGAAGGCTACCACGTTACCGACAAAGACGAAATGTTGGTTATCCCGCAAAAGGTCGTTGCCATGCTTTCAACGGCTGGTTACTTCGCTATGTTCTGGACGTTCATTCAGGAGCGGGGCTATACGCACGTTCAATCATGGGAGGCTTGCGAAAGGACGTTAGCACACTTTAAGTTGCCAGCGCGTTACACAAGCTACGAGAGTTTTAGGGCATCCAAAAGTAAAAGCGAAAACAAGCCGGATAGAATGGTTAGTTTTTGGTAATGACTTACGTTGTCTTTGTAAAGTGGTTTCGGCCCCGTCGCTTATGTGGCGGGGCTTTTTCATGCCTACCAATTCATGTTAACCAAGTTAACGCGATCAGGCCACTACCCGCCCGATCTTGCGGATATGTTGGCAGAAGCCCGTTCCGCAATTAGTGGGTATTTACGTGAAAATTCCGTTTTGGCTTTGTCCAAATCCGGGGGTAAACTAGCGCAAACTAAGCAAGAACCTACCGAAACCCGCGCAACCCTTGCAGAAGCTATTTGGGGGCCGATGTTTGGTGGTCCCGTGTCTGCTTCTGGCGTATCAGTTAACCACGAAACAGCACAACGCCACTCTGCTGTGTGGGCTTGCGTCAAAATAATGTCTGAGGCTATTTCTAGTCTTTCATGGGATGTTATTCAGGAGTTGCCCAATGGCGACCGCCAAAAACTACCTGCTCATTCTGTTGCAAAGGTTCTACGCTCCCCAATGAAGGGAATGTACAACGGCAACACATGGTTTGAGACAATGCAAGCGTGGAAGACCTTACGAGGCAACGCTATTTCTTTAATCGTCCGTAACGGGGCGGGAACACCTAAAGCCCTAAGACATTTTCCTTTAGAACAGGTTACGATTGACTTTGATGCGGTCCACCAGATGACGTATTACACGTTTTGGGACCGTCACACTAATAGCAACATCGTAGCGGAAGCCGCCGACGTGATTCATATCCGTTCGATGGTGTGGGACACTGAAAAGGGCTGGGGCAAATCACCTATTGAGGTTCACCGTAATTCTATCGGCCTGCATTTGGCTGGTCAAGATTACATGGGGGGCATTATGAAAAACGGCGCACACATCCCAGGTGTGCTAATGACTGACGCGAAGCTGACCAATGAAGGCGCACAACGTATGTCTCAAAGTTGGAGCGCAAAGTTTGGCGGCTCTGGCAATTCAGGTTCAACGCCCGTACTAGAACAAGGCGTAAAGTACCAAGCCCTAAACCTCACCCCCGCTGACGCGCAATGGTTGGAGGTTAACAACGCAACGATTCAGGACGTTGCCCGGATTTTCGGGGTGCCGTTGCATATGCTAGGAAGCCTTGAACGGTCAACGAATAACAACATAGAGCAACAGGCGCTAGAGTTTGTCACGCAGACGCTACGCCCATTGGCTAAGATTTGGGAGGCAGAGTTTAACAAGCTGTTCACCCCGCGAGATCAAGGCAAAATATACTTCAAGTTCGACCTAAACAGCCTACTACGCGGTGATGTGAAGTCACGCGCTACGCTATACGATACGCTCCTAAAGTGGGGCGCTGTCAACGTAGACGAAGTGCGTAGGCTTGAAGGTTGGAACGCGATATTAACGGGCGAAGGCAAAACTCACCTATACCCCGTCAACATGGCCCCTTTCGATAAGCTAGGCCAGCAAGAACAAGGCGCGATAAACGCCACAAATCAAACTACTGATGGAGAGGAAGAATAAACCGGCCTTTGTTGAGCATACCATGTCCCGCCGTTCGGCAGACTTTGATTTTCGCATGAGCGAAAGCGATACTGGTGTGCGAACCATTACCGGCCACGGTTCTGTATTTGATAGCCCATCGGAAGACCTTGGAGGTTTTCGTGAGATCATCCACAAGGGCGCTTTTGATGAGGCAATTGCCAACTCTGACGTTCGGTGCCTTATCAATCACGAAGCAAACCTAATCCTTGGCCGCAACACGTCGGGAACGCTTCGTTTGTCCATCACCGATACCGGGCTTGGCTATGAATGCGACCTTCCAGACACCACCTATGCCCGCGACCTAACCGTTAGCCTTGACCGTGGCGACATCTCTCAAAGTTCCTTCGCCTTTACGATGGATTGGGAGAAAGAAGGCACCCGGGAGGACGGCGGCAACTACGAATACCGCTACAATAAATCAGACGACAGTTGGACGCTCCACATCTACAAGGTGCGGGAACTTTTCGACGTGTCTCCGGTCACGTACCCGGCATATAAAGCTGCTGATGTACGTAGCGCTGTGAACGGATTAGAAGCCGCTAAGGAGCGCCGTGATGCAGCCGCAGCCGCACAAGCCGCAGCAGAACAAGCCGCACTTGATGCAGCTAAGGCAGACATAGAAGCAGAAGATGAAGTTTTTGCAATCGAAGCAGCCGAAAGACAAAGACAAATCCAAATTAACAAGAACAAATTTTAATTTAAAACCCATCGGACACGGTGGATAAAAAGTGCATTATGAAACCAGAAATGGAACTCTTAGATGAGCGCAACCGACTGGTTGCATTGCAGGAAGACCTTGCAAACCGTACCAAAGGCAAAGCCCTTGCCAGCGATGAAAGCGAGCAGTGGGATAAAATCCAAGCCGACATTGACCAAGTGCAAGGCGAAATCGCCCGCAACCGTCAGGTTAAGCGCAGCAAAGAATTGATTGCCGACGCAGCCGCCGAAGCGCGTGGTAATCGCGCCCCATCCGAAACCCAAGTTGGCAACGAAGGAGGTAGCGAGGCCTACACCCGCGCCTTTGATAAGTGGATGCGCCGTGGGCACGGTGCCATGACCCCAGAAGAGCGGTCTATCCTCATCACCCGTGGTACAGACCCACAAACGACCGCAACGGACAACCTTGGCGGTTACGCCGTCCCTGAGTCGTTCGGTGATAAGCTGATTCAAGCAATGGCTGCTTTCGGTGGTATGCTGGAAGTCTCCGACGTTGTGCGGACCTCCAACGGTGCTGCCATGCCTTTCCCTGTCATCAACGAGACGGCTATTAAGGGCCGCTTGCTTGCAGAAAACGCAGCAATGGCCGTTAAAGACGTTGCCTTTGGCACAGCATCCCTTGGCGCTTACGTCTACACGTCCGACATCGTGAAGCTGTCCTACCAACTGATTCAGGACAACGCCGTGAACCTTGAGCAGGTATTGCTTCCGCTTCTTTCTAACCGTCTCGGTCGGATCGTAAACGAGCACCTGACCACCGGCGACGGTTCTGCAAAGCCAACCGGCTTCCTTACTTCCGCAACCTCTGGTAAGACGGCTACCGCCGTTGCAGCCTTCACACGCGGTGAACTGATTGACCTGCAACACAGCGTTGACAGCGCCTACCGTGGCACTGCACGTTGGATGTTCAACGACACCACCCTGGCCGCTATTCGTAAGCTGTCTATCGGTTCTGCCGATGACCGCCCGCTGTGGCAAGCAGGGATGCAGCTTGGCGCTCCTGACCTTTTGGAGGGCAAGCCGTACACCATTAATAACGACATGCCAGACGCAGCCGCAGGTACTACGCCTATTGCGTTCGGTGATTTCCAAAACTACCGGGTTCGGATGGTTAAGGACGTTACGATGGTCGAAATGAACGAACTGTACAGTGCCAACCTACAGAAAGGTTTTGCCGCTTACACCCGCGTTGATGGCGCACTTCTGGACACGACTTCTATCAAGAAGTTGACAATGGCCGCATCTTAATGAAGATTAAGATGCTACAAGGCTTAACCGGCCCGGAAATTACCTGGCACTCAGGGGAAGTGCACGACGTACCTCCCGCGATTGCTGAAAGGTATATTGCTGCTGGCATTGCTGAACGAGTAGGAAAAGCGGAGGGTGTCAAGCCCTCCGCTACACCTGCAAAGCGCAGCACCAAAGCAACTTCTAACCGGGCGAAAGCCTCAGAAAAACGATAAATGATAGGTAGTTCTCGCTACATAGAAACAATTGCAGGTGCCGTAGAGCCGGTAACGCTTACAGAAGCAAAAGCACAGTTGAAGGTCGATTATGACACCGACGACGCGCTTATTAATACGCTGATTTCTGCCGCTCGACAAGATTGTGAGAACTACCTATATACCGCGTTGATAGACCAGCGCCGAATTGCCCTATTCGATTGCTTTGGCGACCTGACAACGGTCGGGCCTGCTATTGATGTAGAAACGGTGCAATACTTGAATGACTTGAATGTGTGGACGACTGTCGATGCTGCTGACTACCGCGTAATTGACGACGTAGCACTACGTGTGGTAGCTGTTGATACGTGGCCTGTTGACATTGCTAACGGCCCCGGAACGGTTAAAGTGACCTACACTTGCGGTCCTAACGCTGGCACGGTTAGCCCTGTTGTAAAAGGATCAATTCTGCTGAAACTAACAGACGCTTACACGAACCGCGAAAACCCAACACGTGCCAAACAGACATTGGCTGATAATATGCTCGGATTAGAGCGTGTAAATATATTCAGCTAATGGATGTAGTGGGGAGAATGCGGGAACGGCTAACGGTACAGGAGTACACTGAAACACGCGACAACATGGGCGGCGTAATTGAAACCTACGCAGACAAGTTTGACACGTGGTGTGCTGTCAAGTTCCTAACGGTAGGAAGTGACGAAAAGGTACGAAGTGAGCAGCTAACGAGCCGCACTTCTGTACAGTTTACGATACGGACGCAATCGGGAGTAGTCAGCGCCGCAGATCGGATAGTATTCAAAACGAAGATTTACGAGGTTGACGCGGTTGTACCGTCTGGCAATTTCTTAGAGTTTCAAATACTTGAATGTTACCAGATTTCGGAGTTCAAAACTACTGCCTAATGCCAACGCTAGGAAACGCAGGTGAAATTAACCGTGAAATAGACGCATGGATAAAGAAGGTTGAAGGTTCCGTTAGTGACTTTAACAAACGGGACCGTAGGAAGATTTTAGTTCGGGCCGCAAGGCCAGTAGTGAAGACGGCGCGAAGGTTAGCCCCTAAGTCAGCAAAACCACACTACCGGAAAGACGGCACAAAACGGATTAAGTACAACCCTGGCAACCTAAAAAGGTCTATAAAAAGACTACCGCTAAGGAAGTCGAGAGACGCTTTTGTAGGCCCCCAATTCGCAAAGAAAAAGGTGGCTGAATACGGTGGCCCCGGACAGCCAACAGATGCGTACTACGCTGCAATGATTTACGGATCAGCAGCAGCATTTAATAGAAAGGTGTTAACCCCGGCACTAAGCCAGAGCGCACCAGCAATAAGGAGTGAGGTCTCAACCGCAAGCCTTGCAGCAATTAAGAGCCGCGCACGAAATCGCGGCATAAAAACGAACTAATGAACCCGGAAACAGGCGTATATGAATTGCTTTCAACAAATGCCCCGCTAACAGCGCTGGTAGGCAGCAAGATATACCCCGTTACGGCTCCTGAGAACACGCCTACGCCTTACGTGGTGTATAGCCAGCTTGAAGAACAACAAACGCTCACACAAGACGGCCCTGTCCCTAACGGGTGGACATTTCAAGTGACAATAATAGGACAAAACAACTTCGATTCTAGCGCAGTAGCGCGGGTGGTGAAAACTACCCTGAATTGGAAGACGCAACTGCTTGACAGCGGCGAAACGATAAGAACCGTTTTCGATGATGAACTAAACAGTTCATTTGATGACGAACAAAAATATTTTCAAACGGTGCAAGAATACAAGGCCCGTAAAACCTAAAACCTTAAAATAACTAATTATGCCTACAGCAGGAGTATATAACGGCACTGACCTACGGGTATATGTCGGTGGGAATGTAATAGGACACGCTACAAGCTGTACTATGTCCCTTTCAATGGAAATACGGGAAACGCTCGACAAAGACAGCGTTTCCGGTTTCGCAGGTGGCGAAGCGGGTCAACGTTCCGGCAGCTTGTCCTTTGAGGGCTTGGCTTCCGAAGACGTAACCCTCAACGCTGCAACGGTAGAAAGCATTGCCGACCTGCTGACTCAGTTCAACAGCGATACCGCGTTTGCTTGGAAATTTTCGAGCACCACAACGGGAGACGTAGAAGTCTCTGGAAATGGTCTAATCTCTGACATTTCGATTAGCGCCGCCGTGGAGGAAAACGCCACACTCTCAGGAACCATTACCATGATCGGCGCTCCGACGTTTGGTACTGTCCCGGCCTAACCCGTAAAACACCACCCCCATGAGTACCGTAAAATTTAAAGGGCAGGATTGGCCCGTACGTTTTGACTTCTCTGCCATCAAGCGCACCCTTCCTTTGTTCGGTCTTAAATATATGACCGATGTGGCAAAGTTGGAAGCTAAGATGGCAGAGGAGTTTCCCGTTGACGCAATGGCACCATTTATTCATAATGTTGTTCGCTCCGGCCTTCGCTACGTTGGCGATGAGCGGGAATGCCCAACGTTAGAAGACATCGAAGACGCTATTGACGATGACATGGGCCTTATCGGTGATGCTGTAAACGCAATTGCTGAAAAGAAGCCAGAGGTTAAGGTAGAAGCGGTCCAAAAGTCGCTACCAGTAAAAAAGAAGAAGCCGACCTCCAAGCCTTAGCGCTTGGGGTGCTCGGCTTGTCCCTTACTGACTTTTTCGACCTGACACCGGGGGAGTTAATAGCTGCCTTATCTGAGTTCAGAAAGCAGGAGCGGGTAGGATGGAAGCAGACACAGCTATTAATGTTTGCTGCTATGCGCCCACACTACAAAAAACTGTCTCCTAACGACTGTATGGCCTTGCCTTGGGACGAACCCGAAAAGCAGAGCAAAACAGAACTAACCGAAGAAGATCGGGAGGCCAAGTTGGAGCGGAACCGCAAGATGGACGAACGCGCCAAACAAGAATACCTAAACACCTTGAACTAATGGCTAGAAGCGATTTAAGTGTACGGATTGGCACAGACCTTAGCAACCTGAACAAGGGGCTTGACGGTGCCTTGAAGGGGCTTAAACGCTTTGGCTTCAAGGCAGAGAGTATTGGCCGCGATCTTACGACGCGCATATCGTTGCCGCTTGTTGCTCTTGGTGGCGTTGCGGTAAAGACGTTTGCAGAGTTTGACCGGCTGGAAAAAGGATTGTCGGCGCTTAACGGGTCAGCAGAGGGCGGCGCTAAGTCGTTCAACAGGCTTAACGCTGTCGTTCTTGACACTAGGACTACCTTAGACCTTAAAACGGCAGCGCTGGGCGCTCAGAGGCTCCAAGGTGCTGGTTTAAGCGCTGCCTTTGCAGAACGAACAATCAAGCAATTAGGTATTGCGGCCACTGTTTCCGGTTCTGCTATTGATGACGTTGGCGGGGTAATTCGCCAGTTTACTCAGATTGTAGGTAAGGGCAAAATCGAACAGGAAGACCTTAATACGATTCTTGATCGTATGCCTGCATTGGGCGCGGTCATTAAACAGGAGTTTGGCACAAGCACAGCGGAAGGAATAAGGGCCACAGGAATATCAATGGAAACATTTGTTTCTAGGCTGGTTGGTGCCATCGAAGCAAACAAATCATTTCAAGGAGTACAAGGCGGTTTAGCTAAGTCTTTCGAGTCTTTCGCTAACGCTGTACAGGTAGGTATTAGGCCACTAGGTGAGGTTATCGCTAAAACGCTGAACCTTGAGCAGAACCTACAACGCTTAGGCGACTTTGTAACCAATGCTTCACAGGCTTTTGCAGACCTAAACCCCAACGTACAAAAATTCATCGTTTACACGGCGCTGGCTGCTGCTGCGGTCGGTCCGCTTACGTTTGGATTGGGCGCGGCTGCTAAGTCGTTACCGCTTCTTATTTCGGGCTTTAAGTTGTTGGGCGGACCTATTGCTAGTATTGTAAAAGGCATTGGCTTTTTGTCGTCTAGCTTCAGCCTATTGTTTACGGGTGGAAGCATCGGCAGGGCCATCTTAATGACAAAGGCCATCGGCGGCTTAAAAGTCGCTTTAGCCGTACTTACAGGGCCTATTGGTTTAATCGTTGCCGGTATTGCGCTTGTGACGATAGCGTTCATTAAAGCATACAAGAACAGCGGGTTTTTCCGGTTACAACTAGACCGGGTTGCACAGGCCATCTACCCGATCACAGAAGGGATTAAGAACCTAGTTCAAAAGATACTCCCCGACTTCTCTTTTTCGCTGTCAGGGATAGGAACGGCGTTCAATGCTGTTTTCTCTGTTATCGCGGGTGGAATATCGTTTGTTATCGAAGGATTTATTGCCATCGTTGACACGGTAAAGTTAGTTGCGGGGGCTGTGTCCGACATCTTCGACGGTGACTTTAAAGGCGCTGGCGACAAGTTTGCAAAGACATTGTTCAACCCTGTTGTACTTGCGAAAACGGCGGTAGATGCGGCTACCGCAGCGGCAACCGTTTTTAGCCAGACACTTGAAGGCGAAAACACAAGTAAAGCGTTCGGCAGCAAGGGTTCGGGGCCAAGGTCGACCGCAATAGCAGGCGGTGACGGAACAGAGCTTGTTGACGGCGGTAGTGGTGGCGGCAAGGCAAAAAAAGCATCTAACCCAGGGGATGTTATTGGCTTTTTCTTAGCCGATCTGCTAGATAAGTCTTCCGGCCTTGACAGCGTCACGAAAAAATTAGGGCTTGTTGAAAGCAAGCTGGCAGAGGTTGGCAAGACGGCAAAAATATCTATTGGAGACGCTAGTATTTTTGAAGGGTACAGGGAGGGATTATCTCAAATAACTCAAAAGCAACTAGCCTTTGGTAATACCTTCGATGCGCTATCAGAGCAGATAGCCCTAACTAAGTCCGCTATCACCTCATTAATAGACGACGGCTTAACAGAAGAAAACAGAGCAGTACAAATACTTACCGAACAGTACAAGGAACTAACAGCCACTAAAGAAGAACAAGATAAGGCGCAAAAGTTGTCTAACGAAAAAATAAAAACAACCAAGTCTCTTTACGAATCGTTAGGTATAGTTTTTGACGAAACTTTTAAAAAGTTTAGCGACGGCCAAAAGGCTCTAGCTATTGGTGTTGCAGCGGTTGCGAATATTGCAGAATCAGCTTTTGATAGCATGGCAAGCGGGGCAAAGTCTTTTGGTCAAGCCCTTGCAAGTGCAACACGGTCTATTGTCGGTGACTTCATTAAACAAGGTGTTGCGGCAGTTGTCTCCGGTGCTTTGGCGAATTCGTCATTTCTTGGCCCATTGGCAATACCAATTGGCGCGGCGGCTGGCGCAGGAGCAAACGCATTATTCCAAAGCCTTTTAAGTTCGTTAGGCGTACCAGCCCTTGCCGAAGGTGGTATAACAACAGGCGCACAAGTAGCCCTCATCGGTGAAGCAGGCCCGGAAGCAGTAGTACCACTGCCCACCCTTGATGCACTTATTCAACGCGCAGGCGGTGGAGGCGGTGGAGGCGGGCAAGTAGAGTTTGTCCTTTCGGGCGAAAATCTACGGGGCGTACTAAACCAATCTAATTCATCCTTCAACCGATCATTCTAATGGCAACAATAGTAAAGGGGACGGTTGAAAGTATTTCGGGTGTAGACTACAACGTCTACCTTGATAATGGAGCGCCTGACGCTGGCGGTACGACCCTTAGTGTACGTTCTGCTAAACTTACCTACCGATCTGAAACGGAAGACGTAGACGCGCACCTATTGACTTCTAAGATGTCAATAACGTTCAGCGTTCACAACACCACAGAGTTAGCCCTTTTTGATGGGCTGATTGATGCAAAAGAATTGGACTACAAGTTAAGAATAGAGCGCGAAGGCGTTTTATGGTGGGTTGGTTTTGTCCTGCTTGATTTGGTTAGTGTAGATTTTGCACAATTCCCGTTTGACGTTAAAATTTCGGCAACGGATGGGGTTAGCAGGCTAAAAGATATTGACTACGAATTAGGGGCTTTAAGCGAATTTGCCACATTAAAAGAACACCTGTTTAACGTCCTGACCCAAATGCCCCTGAGTGATTACTACGGGGCGGGGGATGAATACCTACGGGTACATTCTACCTTAGTCCCCGAAGGGATGACACCGGGCGTAAATATCTTTAATAAGGTTAGGGTAGGCATTAAAGCGTTAAGGACAGTAGACAAGCGCGGGAGGGTCAAGTACACCAGTTACTATAACGCTTTGCTTGAGTTTTTGCAGATGCTTAACGCGAGAATGGTTTATTCGCAGGGGCGGTATCTTATTACTGAGATAGCCGACTATGCCCGACCATTAGACGACGTTACCTTTTACCGCTACAATGAGGCGGGAACGGAACTTGCACAGGAAGACTTAGTTAACTGGACCACCTACATCAAGCAAATAGGGCCAACGTTGGCGGGTTCTGACGCGGTTGCGCTGGCAAGGGGGCAAACTACCCAATACCCACCTTTAAAGGCGGTAGAATACACCTACAAGCACTACAGTAGGCAAAACCTGTTTCCCGCCTACAATGGGCAAACATTGGTTAACGCAACGTCCTACCAAGAAATTTTATCCTTCGACACAGACGGGGGAGCGGGTACAATCTCAATATCTGGCAACGTTGCAGGATCGTTCACGGCTCAGGCAACAGCATTGCCCGCCAACAGTCAGGTATTTGTAAGGCTTGCCGTTTCTCTTGTCATTGTAGACGCAGATGACAACAATGTAGGCACAAGCCTTAGACGAAACGTTACCATCACAAGTAACGGGTACTCTTATCAGCCAATTGAGTGGGTAGACGGCAATATTGCGGCGCTTGCCTATTTCATGCTTCCACTTCCCCCGCGCTCGGCAACAAACAGCGGAACCGCTGGCTTTACGATTAACACGCCAGCCGTCCCCAGGTCTGGAACACTTCGCTTTGCAATTACACATGAAGGCGTTTTTGTGGATGGGACGGAATACGACCCCAGCACGGTAACTGTTACGCTGCAAGAATTTTTCATGGAGTCTATACTTACCGGCTCCATAGAAGACCAATATAACTACACTTATTGGCCAGTAGAGACGGCGGCAAGCGGCTTTAATTCTCTCGTATTAGAGCGGGAGGCGCTTTTCGGAGATGGACCCGGCGATAATACTTTTGGACGAATAGAGTACACAGAAAACGGCACAGATTGGCTAAGAACAGATAGATGGCGTAGGTGGTCAGGTGTTTACCTGAATGCTACGGCAATGGTTCACACCAACATGATTGCCGGCCTGACACTTGCGCTTCAAGACACTAGGCGGCGGGTACTTGACATAACTGTAATCGGTGACGACTACCAAGCAGAATTTCTACTTGGCAGTCAATCATCACTGTATTTGATGCAGTCCGGTGAATTGAACCTTGGGAATGATGAATGGCGCGGTAGGTGGTTTGAGATAGCGGCAAATTTTGTAGACACGGTTACAGTTGGAGAACCTACCGAAACCGATCCAGTTGCCGGCCCAGGTGGATCAACAGACGGACCAGATTTGCCGGGACCGGGCGGGGGATTTGACCCCCCTGACCCGCCGATTACTGGCAACTCTGCGCCCGGTATAAACACCGTTCCAACAACGGTCGGTACTGGTCTTGCTGCTGGTGACGAAATAACAACGGTTGACCTATCCAACCTGACGAACGTGCCATTGTTTGCGGGTGATGTAGTAGTTGTTACAAACCAAGTAACGGGCCAGACCCAAACCTTTACAGTTGCGTATGATTCAGACTTAGGCGTGCCAGACCCAAACCAAGTCATCCCTGATGTAACGTCGATACCCTACTACGGCGAGGATGGATTGGTTTGGCTTATCCCTGATACCGGAACAGTTGCAGTTGTCTCAGATATTGCAGATGTAGACTTTCCAGCAGGTTCATACGTGCAGCCCGATCCAGTCTTTACGGCACAGCTACAAGCCCTGTTGCGAACTGACCATTACGACTTCCATATTTTCGACTATGATACAACCATCACCACAGGCTTTGTCGGCCCGTTCTGGCGGGCGGGTAATCGTATTGGATGGGGCATTAGAAAGGTGCAATTTTCTTTTGCTCAGGACTTAGGCGCAACAGCCGTAAAGGTCAATCTAAAGTATTACGATGCAACCGGCTATCGGTACACGGTTGCAACCTTCAACTCTAGCGGGCTGGGTGGCATCGAGGACGCTTTTGCAGACGTTGCGGTCGGATATTACCGGGTGGAGGTAGAAACGATCACAGGGACGGCTCCCAAGGGCTTGGTTGTCTCTATTCAAATGATAAAACAAAACTAATGAAGTACGTTTTTGCATTGTTGGTACTGTTTGCTTGCGCTGGTCTACATGGTCAGGCACTTGACGCGCTACCTACTATTGATGAACCTCAAGACTTTGACAAAATCCACACGTACACGCGGGGTTTCTCTGCTGCGCTCCGGCTTGATACGCTGCGTAAGTATTTTGCGGCTGACATAGTGGAAGGGATTGCAACAAGCCCTTATACGTCTATTCCTGACAGCCTAAGAGGACGTTTCTTTACGTCTACAAGTGATTCGCTTTATTATGTAGACTATAACTATAACTTTTACAACCTAACGCCGGGAACGGGCGGCGGTGGGGGCGCTGTAGATACATTCAGCTTGCGTGACCCTATTTTAAGGATGCCAACGGCGGGAACGACAATAGGCGGCAATTCCTTTTCTGATTGGGCGCAATGGCACTATTTCACGGCTCCAACACTAAGCCTTTCGGGTTCCTCTCCAACGAACGAGGTAGGAACATCTAACAGCTATACGTACACTAATACAACCACTAATTCAGGTGGCGCAACCTTATCCGGCGGTCGCATCGAAAAGAATAGCGTTAGCGTGGCTACGTTTGGCGCAGCGACAACGGGAAGCTATACGTACACCTTTGCACCTACTAGCGTGGTGACTGAAACAATGCGTTCTGAACAAGAATGGTCAGGCGCGGGAGAGAGCGGAACGGCGGTAAGTTCCAGCAGGACGCTACGAGGCGTGTACCCTGTTTTTTACGGCGTGTCTGCAACTGATTACAGCGCGTCAGGCAACATCTATTCGGTGCTAACCAAACTGGTGGCAACGGAAGGAAACAAGACCGTCACAATGGACGGCAGCGGGTTCATTTACTACGCTGTCCCTGTGGCGTGGTCTGACGAAAACCTAAGCAGCATAATTGACGCCAACGGGTTCAACGTCACGCCCTCTTTTACCTCCTACACGATCAGCGTAACCAGTACCGGGCTAGTTAACAACTACACGGTCAACTACCTACTTTATAAATTAAACACCACAACAACCGTATCAAATGCGAACTACACTTTTAACCGCTAGTCTATTGCTGGCGTTCGCGTCAGTATTTGGGCAGATCAATATTCAAACGAACTTTGACCCGGCAACAGGTCAGCCAATAGACACGCGCTACTGGATGGACAGTTTAAGCGATACTTCAGGCGTAGCCAATACGTGGAAGTATGAAGGGTTAGTCGTTTGGGTAAAGGACATTGACGAACATTGGTTTTTTGATGGTACGTACTGGTATGAATTGGCTTTGCAGGGGCAAGACGGGGCTACAGGTCCAGCAGGATCGGACGGCCAAGATGGAGCAACCGGGGCTACAGGACCGCAAGGCCCGGCTGGTAACGATGGCGCACAGGGGCCAGCGGGAGCAGATGGCGCGGACGGGGCAACAGGTCCAGCAGGGCCAGCAGGAGCCGACGGCGCGCAGGGGATTCAAGGGCCAGCGGGGCCAGCAGATTGGGACGCAATCCCTAATGTGCCGGATTCAATTGTCTACACGGCTGAACTGGCAGCAGCGCAACAGGCGGCGCAGGATTATGCGGACGCGAACAACAGCACAGGGAAAATACTTGATTATACAGCCCCTAAAATAGGCGGCGTGGGGCAAGCTGTTTTAGCTTTATTGTCAACTGGAGAAGACGTAAATATTACGAACTCGGTAGGGGATTTTATCGCTTCTGTTTCGGACAGTACAGAATTAGATGCCTACATAACATCCATTTACGGCGCGGGCACAGTTGTTGATTCAAGTAGTTATGACTTTCAATCAATAAACGGAGTTGCTGGAAATATATTTGTAATGCTGCCAAAAAACAAATACGGAGTCA
>Ga0075468_10000626_pt1 | contig 14501 bp, 18 predicted proteins | sample DEB08_DNA_12_FD_77578 | JGI IMG/M metagenome (GOLD analysis project Ga0075468, IMG submission 77578) | Aqueous microbial communities from the Delaware River and Bay under freshwater to marine salinity gradient to study organic matter... | ecosystem: Environmental > Aquatic > Marine > Coastal ...
TCCTTTTTTACAATTGGCATTTGGAGTTTGATGATTGGTGCGTACCGGTCATACGATAAAAGATTTAATACAAGTAGGAGCTAATGGCTGATTCAAAATTTGACCCTATTATACATGCACCTAACCGTCTCCAGATTTGTGCATTGCTTTCACCACTTGACCAAGTTGAATTTCGGGTAATTCGAGAAGAATTGGGTGTTAGTGATTCAGTATTATCCAAACACATTAAGCAGCTGGAGGATGTAGATTACATCAAGCAGAAAAAAAGTAAGGTGAATGGGAGAGCGCGCAGATGGTTTCATTTAACCGCTAAAGGTAGAAGTGCTTTTGAATTGCATGTAGAAGAATTGAAGCGCATTGTAAGTAACTTGTAGCTGTAATGAATGCCAACTTCTATATATCCGCACTATTGCGTTTATTTCTTTTATATATTTTTAGATTTTTATCGATATAACTGTTTTATTATCAATATTTTACTATTCAATTAATCGATCGATAGCCCTTATAATATTTGCAAGAGCTTTTTTCTAATATGCATATAAATCTCCGTTGTCTTTGAACTTCCGTATCCCAATAATCCCTGTATATAGGCTCCCTGTTTCCAATAAGTGCACAGGAAATCACTTTTATGGTAGCGCTATAAAATCGGATAATAACCGCAGGTTTTTCATGACATAGAACAGATTTGGGAGCTGTTGTTTTTCAAAGGTAATAAAAAAAGTAAAGCCCTCAACAAGAGGGCTTTTCGTACGCATATCGAGAAATGAAGCAAAGGTTTGTTAAAGGATCGGGACTCGTATAGGTTTCCTTTTATTTTTGATTTTTAAATTTCAAAACCTCAGAACGCCCTTTTTTAAATATTTTATTACTGTTGTGCGTTCCTTTTCTCAGGTTTTTTTGCTCTTCAAATGACAGTTGTATGATCTCTTTACAGGCATCGGAACAGCAGTTTTGCATTTGTTCTTTGCAGCTTTCACATTGAATAAACAACAAATGGCACGCTTCGTTGGCACAGTTTACATGAGAATCACAAGAAGTTCCGCACTGGTGACAATGAGCTACGACGTCGTCGGTAATGCGCTCTCCCCGGCGTTCGTCAAACACAAAGTTTTTCCCAACAAACTTATTCTCTAAATCCTGGTCTTTTACCTGTCGGGTATATTCAATAATACCTCCTTCAAGTTGGTAGACGTTTTTAAACCCTTTGTGCTTAAAATAAGCACTTGCTTTTTCGCAGCGAATGCCTCCCGTACAATACATCAACAGGTTTTTTTCTTCTTTTTGGGCTTCTAAATCTTCTTCAATAATGGGTAAAGAATCTCTAAACGTATCTACATCGGGAGTGACAGCTCCTTTAAAATGTCCGATTTCGCTTTCATAATGATTCCGCATATCCACACAAATCGTGTTGGGGTCTGCAAGCATATCGTTGAAGCCTGCGGCATTGAGGTGTTGTCCTTTTTGAGTTACATCGAAGGTGTCATCGTTTAGACCGTCGGCTACAATTTTGTCTCGTACTTTGACTTTCAGTTTTAAAAAGGATTTGAGATCCTGTTCAATGGCAATATTCAGTCGAATGTCTTTCAAGAATATAACCTCATCCAAATGGGCTTTGAATTCCTCAAATCGTGGTGCAGGAACGGATAATTGTGCATTGATTCCTTCGTGTGCAACATAAATGCGTCCCAATACTTCTAGGGCGTTCCACGTTAAAAACAGATGGTCTCTAAAAAGTTGTGGGTTTCCAATATGGGCATATTGATAAAAGGATAGCGTGAGCCGCTCGGTTCCGGCCTCTTCGAGCATTACCGCTCGTTCCTTCGCGCTTAATTTATTGTACAGTTGCATGCTATACTTGTTTAAGGTGAATGATTTGACAAAGGTAAAAAAAAGAAAAGCGTTAAAAGAATGTTTTGAACGTCCGATCAAAAATTAGGTTTCTGACCAAATGGCGAGCTCATTTCCAGTGGGATCTTTAAAATGAAAACGTCTTCCGCCAGGAAAAGAAAACGTTTCCAAAACAATTTTCCCGCCAGCTTCTTTGACCTTTTTTTCAATTGCTTCAAGGTCCGTATGGCCTAAAATAACCAGAACTCCATTTACAATGGGCTCATCTGTATACTCAAAACCTCCTGCAATTCCGCTGTCAGAAAAGGCAGTATAGGTCGGACCATAATCTGTAAAAGTCCATCCAAAGGCTGTTGTGTAAAATGTTTTGATTTTTTTAAGGTCGTGTGCCTTAAATTCGATGTAATTGATGTGGTTGTTTACTTCCATGTATCTTGATTTGGGGATTCAATTCAATGGGAATGTAAGAAAATTTCGGTGATCCTACAAAATATATCCCCGCCACCAAGGGTTTTATAGCCTTGCTTGCTCGTAGAATCAACCTAATGTGTTGTTCTCTTTTTTTTCCAATCGTATTACTCATTTGCTGTGGCAGATCACCCTCTAAAAGAACTTCACAAACAAATGACATCTTGTTAATAAACCCTTCGGGTAGCGGTCTATTTAAAAATAAAGAAAATAGTACCTTAGCAAGAAACATAAAAACTATGGCAGACGATAAAGCAGCGAAGCAAAAAGCGCTTCAGCTTACCTTAGACAAACTAGATAAAACATACGGAAAAGGATCTGTAATGAGATTGGGCGATTCGGCTATTGAAGAAGTAGAATCAATTTCTTCGGGCTCCATCGGTCTTGATATTGCACTCGGTGTAGGTGGCTATCCCAAGGGTAGGGTTATTGAGATTTACGGACCTGAATCTTCTGGTAAAACAACCCTAACCTTACATGCAATTGCAGAATGTCAAAAAAAAGGAGGTATCGCCGCCTTTATTGATGCTGAGCATGCTTTCGATCGTTTTTATGCCGAAAAATTGGGTGTCGATGTTCAGGAACTCATCATCTCGCAACCAGACAACGGAGAACAGGCGCTTGAAATTGCCGATAATTTAATTCGTTCGGGTGCAGTTGACATTGTTGTAATTGATTCGGTTGCTGCCTTGACGCCAAAAAGTGAAATTGAAGGCGAAATGGGAGACTCCAAAATGGGTCTTCACGCACGTTTGATGTCTCAAGCGCTTCGAAAACTAACCGGTTCTATAAGCAGAACAAACTGTACCGTATTTTTCATCAACCAGCTGCGTGAAAAAATTGGTGTAATGTTCGGAAATCCTGAAACTACAACGGGCGGAAACGCATTGAAATTTTATGCATCTGTTCGTTTGGATATCCGTAGATCAACGCAAATAAAAGATGCCGACGCAAAGGTGTTGGGTAATAAAACCCGTGTTAAAGTTGTAAAAAACAAAGTAGCTCCACCGTTTAGAACTACTGAATTTGATATCATGTATGGAGAAGGTATTTCCAAAATTGGGGAGATCATTGACATAGGTGTTAACTACGAGATTATTAAAAAATCAGGTTCTTGGTTCAGTTATGGTGAAACCAAACTAGGGCAAGGCCGTGATGCTGTAAAAACAATTTTGACTGAAAATCCAGATTTAATGGATGAATTAGAAGTAAAAATAATGGAAACACTAAAGGCTGTAGAATAGTCTTTACTGTTAAAGTTTCAAAAACCCGCTCTTCCTGTAGCGGGTTTTTTTATTTTTATAGGCACCCAAATTGCAGCTTATGAAAAAAAGTATTCTTGCAGTATTATTTACGTTCATCCTTTGCTCTTGTTCAAAAACAGAAGAGGTGCTTCCAAAAGTAGTTGGTGGGGAACTGTATCATCGAATTCAAACCAAATACAGCAGTACTGTCGCTGGGTTTGATCGGGTTTCTTACGACACAAACGATCCCTTTTCAACTTCCTATTACAAGATAAAAGATAGTATCATAGGCTTTTGGGGAATCAGCCGTAAGGTCTCTTCTTTAAATTCCATTCCCTATTTTCAGGAGCTAGATCTAGGAAGCACCTATTATGAAGACCGCGAAGTTGTTTCACTTGAAAAACTGGATTTAGATCAAATAGAATTTACTGTACGGTTTATTGAAGCTGATGATGAAGCCTTTCGATATGCGCGTTTTATAATAGCACCTGCGGACAGTATCCCATTCCAAAGCAATACAAACGAAAAGCTTCTGCCTCTTTACCGACAACTAAAGTCTGGTATTTTTTCTGACCCCATATACGGCGCAATTGATCTCTTTGATCCTTATTCGCATTTGGAGGCCTTTAAAAAAGATGCTGCCCGTCATGGAGTAGATTTAAGTCATATTACACGATCCGATATGGAACTCACTTGGGAACCGGACTCCTACACAGAATCGAGGGGCTACGCTTTTAAGGTTTGTGATCCGAACAAGCTGGGGATCGGTCTACGTCAAACCGACTGGGACGAGCGTATTGTTGCCGATTTTAACGAATTCAGAATCAGCCTTATGTGGCACGAATTTGGTCATGCTATTTTAGGCCTACAGCATCTTTGTCAAGGAGGACACATCATGAGTGGAAGACATCAAAACCCACAAGTAATAGAAAATGATTCGGAATGTGAAAGTGAATATATTACTGTAGGCGGTTTAGGTTTTGATCATCCCGATCCCTACCGTAATTTTCAACGCGCAGTGAAAGATATGTTCGATGGTTATTTCCAAACACAATACAATTGCAGTTCTGGAAAACAAGGCGTAATCTTGGATTGAACCGTATTCTTATTTTTTAGAATCCCGAACACCAAGGGCAATAGGCACACTCGCCATTAGATACATCAACGGCCCATATATAGCCGCAACAATGGCATATTCTGGTTTTGCGAGCGTAATTACAGCTAAACTTATCGTTAGGGTGCCGTTTTGAATTCCAGATTCAATGGCAATGGTAACCGCTTGTTTTAAATTCAAATTCAACCATCGAGACCCAACATAGCCTAGCGTCATTGTAATGGCATTCAAGGCTATTAAAATCCAAAGTGTAGCATCTATATGCAGTTTAAATAATTCGAATTCTTTCACAAGGATGGTTATGATCACCAAGGCCAGCAAGAGAGAAGAAGCGATTCGGACAGGACCTTCCATTTTAAGAGCAAAATTAGGTGCCTTCTTTTTAAGGAACATCCCAATAGTAAGCGGAATGGCAATTACGGCAACTAGAGAAATAAAAATGTCCTTCGCGGGTGGTGGTATAGATCCAACTTCGCTGTCAAAATATGCAAACGAAAAATTAATGATCAACGGGATCGTGAAAATGGTTATCAAACTATTGATTGCTGTTAAAGAAATAGAAAGTGGCAAATCTCCTTTGGCTAAAAGTGTTATAATGTTGGAACTAGTTCCACCAGGACAGGCAACCAACATCATCAGTCCGATGGCAATAAATGGTTCTGGCTTGAAAACAAGGCAAAGTCCAAAACCCACAAGGGGTAACAAAATAATTTGATTGAACAGACCAATAAGAACTGGTTTTGGGTTATCGGCAACACGTTTAAAATCTTGAAGCGTAAGTCCTAGTCCCATCCCAACCATGATGATCATGATCGAAACGGCTAAGAAAAGTGTTGAAGCCTGATCCATACTGTTTATTTTTTAAGTTTTTGTGCTTTTATTTCTTCGAAAATAACCGCTTTTTGACTGCGTTGTTTTACATCCGAGTTCAATCCCTTTAAGATTATATCACGGGTTTTTTCTTGCAGTTCTTCTAAATCGTCCATGCTTTTTACTGGATTGATTTCTGGGAACGTTTCTACACGTAACTCCCCAGGGAAACCAAAATCGGGGGACCAAGGAAATTTTCGTTTGCAATCCAAAAAGATCATCGGAACAATCGGAATCTGGTGTTCTATAGCCAGTTTAAAGGCGCCTCTTTTAAAGGGGTTTAATAAAATAGTATCGTCTACATAATTCACTTCCGGAAAAATACAAACGCTTCTTCCCTGTGCAATTATTTTATTTGCGCGTTCGTATACATCCCAGCGACTTTTAGAACTGCTGCGATCAACTAAAATCGCGGCACGCTTGTATATGCTTCCAAAGAGAGGAACTTTGACGAATTCTTTTTTACCAACAAAAACAAAAGGGTTTTTTGAAACTCGAAACATCACAAAAGGATCGAGATAACTAGAATGATTTGCAACCAAAAGATAAGAGGTTCCTTGGGGAAGTGGCTTTGCAAATTTTGTGCGAACATAAAAGCCCATTCCAATCAAAATAAAAGGTGACCATATATTTCGAGCAATCCAATACAGGGTTGGATAACCGTTTTTATGACTTGCGATAAGTAACAAAATGGGGAAAAGTGTAACGATTGGAATTGCTGCAAGGACATAAAACCAGACCCTCCAAAGCAGCAAAGCTGTTTTTTGAATTATTTTTAGCATCAATCAAAAATAGGCTTTTAGAAGGTGCTATGGAATTTTTAACTTACAAAACCGGTTTACTCTGCCGAAAAATAATAATCTATAGAACTCCAAAAAACTAGAGTTCCTAAAATCATATACACTGTTTTTACTCCCAAAAAGGAAGATTTGACACCATCGAAAACATCAAAACCATTTAATTCAGGCAAAAAAGGCTCCAAGCTTAGTATCGTAAATAGTACGAGAAATATTCCGATGATCATCTGCAACGATATTCCTTTTGAGCTTGACTGATGTTGAGCCACAGGAAGTTTTTCGATTTTATTTAAAACATCATTCTTAAACCCAGAAGGTGCTTTTGGGGCTTTTGTAGTTTCGAGAAGGGATTTCCAATTATGTTCTTCCATGGTATGTTTTTATGCTCTTTGAGCGAATTCTTGTTGGGATAATAAGTGCTTTAACTTTTTCTTTGATCGGTGCAATTTGACTTTAACATTTGCTAGACTCAAGTTGGTGATTGCTGTTATCTCTTCATAAGAAAGCTCCTCCATATAAAACAAATTCATCACCAAGCGTTCTGAACTTTTAAGCTGCGACAAAGCCCATTGAACTTGATTGCGCTGTTCTTCTTGATTCAACTGATCCAGAACTTCTGGAGGGCCCGTTTCTTCGTTGCTTTCATGATCAAAAAACCCAAATACCCATCTCTTTTTTGCCTTCAGCTGTGTCATTGCTTCGTTGTAAGCGATGCGGTAAATCCAAACTGAAAACTTGGAAGTGCCTTTGTATAACTTCATTTTTTTATAAATCTTAATAAACGTATTCTGTGCCACTTCATTTGCATCATCTTCATTTTTCATCAACTGAAATGACAACCCATAGACTCGGTCTTGATACATCTCAATGAGTTGTCCAAACAATTGTTTTTCTCCGTGCTGTAATCGGTCGATGATCGATTCAGATAGTTCCATAGGTAGATTCGGTTTCTTATAAGACGTCCGTTGAGTCAAAAAAGTTACAGAAAAGTGTAACCTTTTATTGAAATGCTCGGTCTTAAGAGCAAATAACCTAAAAAAATACATCTTATGAATGAAGGAACCTTAGCCCTTATGATCCCCATCTTTTCAGTAATTGGTGGAATTGCAATTGTCATTGTAGCTCTTGTAAGTGATCATCGAAGAAAAACTCAAATGATTGAAAAAGGAATGGAAATTCCAATGAAAAAACCCACGCCCTATGGAGGAATCAAGTTTGGAGCTCTTATTATCGGAGCTGCAATCGGATTGACATTTGGTAGTATGGCCGACAACTGGGGTTTATTTGTAGAAGAAGAAACTGGATATTTTGTTGGCGTGATGTTATTCGCCGGAATTGGCCTTATTATTTCTTCCTTGTACATCAAGAACGAAGTTAAAAAAGAAGAAGGTTAATAAGTTTAGTTTTCCTAGCCATACCACCTCAATTTTTGCGTTGAAAAAAGTACCTTTGCTTAAATAAAAATTGGTATGGCTAGAATTCTTACGGGTGTGCAAAGCACCGGAACTCCGCACTTAGGCAATCTTTTAGGCGCTGTTCTTCCTGCAATTGCAATGGCAGATCAACCCGAAAACGAATCTTTTCTTTTTATTGCAGATTTACATTCTCTGACTCAAATCAAAGACGGAGACCTGTTACGAGAGCATACTTTCAATACTGCAGCTGCCTGGTTGGCTTGTGGTTTGGATACCGATAAAACCGTTTTTTATAAGCAAAGTGATGTAAGTCAGGTTACCGAATTGAACTGGTATCTGAGTTGTTTCTTTCCTTACCAACGACTTACGTTAGCACATTCTTTTAAAGACAAAACAGATCATTTATCTGATGTAAATGCTGGCCTTTTTAGTTATCCTATGCTTATGGCTGCAGATATTTTGCTATACGATGCAGAAATTGTTCCCGTTGGAAAAGATCAATTACAACACCTTGAAATGACACGCGACGTTGCTGCTCGTTTCAACAATCAACAAGGAGAAACTTTTGTTCTTCCCAAGGCACAAATACAAAAAGATGCTCAAATTATCCCAGGTACCGATGGGCAAAAAATGAGTAAATCTAAAAATAACACGATCAATGTTTTTCTTCCAGAAAAAAAATTGAGAAAACAAATCATGGGGATTCAAACGGATTCTACTCCCTTAGAAGATCCCAAAGATCCTGATACGTGTACTGTATTCGCTCTCTACTCTTTATTAGGAACTGAACAGCAAATCTCCGATTTACGCACACTATATTGTGCAGGAGGAATGGGCTATGGTCATGCAAAACAAGCGTTGTTTGAACTCATCCTCGTCTCTTTTGCCGAAGCCAGAACAAAGTTTGACTACTACCAAAACAATCCCGCCGAAGTTGCTATTGCGCTTACAAAAGGTGCTGAGAAAGCAAAAGTTATTGCTACAGATGTAATGATGCGTGTCCGTTCTAAAATAGGATACTAAGCGCGTTCAAATTGTTTTCCAGCCAAAGGTCGAACACAACCTTTCATTTCCAATTGAAATAAAATTGCAGCGACTTTACTTATTGGAAGTTTAGCTTCTAGTGCCAACGCATCTAAACTCGTCTTGGTTTCTAATAAATTGAAAAGTAATTCTTCGTCTTCGGTCATGCTGATGAACAATTCTTTTTGAACAGCTTTGGGTTTCGGATTGGATTCCCAACCCATCCAAAATGCCACGTCTGCAGCAGATGTAATCATGCGTGCTTTATCTGATCGGATTAAATTCAGACAGCCTGCGCTTTGCATATCGCTAACCCTACCTGGAACCGCAAAAACATCCCTTCCGTAATGATGCGCGTGTTCTGTAGTAACCAAACTGCCTCCCTTTGCTTTCGATTCGATTACTAGGGTTGCATGTGCTACTCCAGCAATGATTCGGTTTCTCTTTAAAAAATTGGATTTTTCGAAAGAAGAATTACTCCAAAATTCAGTAAGAATACCCCCTTGATTACAAACAGATTCGACATGAACTTTGTGCTCTGTTGGATATATTTGATTCAATCCATGTCCTAAACAGGCAACAGTTTCTAACCCATTATCCAATGCTGCTTTGTGTGCTACAATATCAATACCACGAGCAAAACCAGAAACAATAAGCGGATTGTATTCAGCAAGATCTTCAATCAACTGTTTACAAAAATCTACTCCCCTAGATGTTGGGTTTCGCGTGCCTACAATGCTCAAGATTCTTTCATTTTTCCAAGAAACATTTCCTTTCTGAAACAAGACTAAAGGAGCATTGGCACAAAACCCTAATGCTTTGGGATAATCAGGAGAAGGGTACAGCAACGGCACTATTTTCTCTTTTTCTAAAAACTTTTCCTCTTCAATAACCGCAGGTAAATAGCGTTCAAATTGATCAAATCCTTGCAAGTGAAATGCACCTATTCCTTTAATCTTGAGTAAATTAATTTTATTTTCGTTGAGTACGGCTTGAGCACTCCCGCAGTGGTCAACTAGTTTCTTTGCGGTGATGTCTCCAATACCCGGCAACTTCTGTAACAATAAAGCGGCTTGAATTGACGTTAGCTTCATAAGGTATGAACTGATTTAGGGGGTTTTTCTACAAAATAAAAAATTTGTCGAAATGGTTTTTAAATTTATTACATTTGAATATGAATTTGGTACAATATATAAAAGAACTTCTATATCAATACGAATGTGTAATTATCCCGCAATTGGGTGCTTTTTTGACACAGCCTGTTGCCATCCGTATTGACCGAGAAAAGGGGATCTTTTTCCCTCCGGGCAAAGAATTATCGTTTAACGGTTTGCTAACGCATAACGATGGCCTTTTAGCGAACTATATTGCCCAACGCAAATCCATTTCATACGAAAATGCCCTTCAAGAGATACAACAAGAAGCAGACAATTGGAGTAAAAAACTAAAAACAGGACAGTTAGTTATTCTAAAGGGGATTGGAGAGTTACGTTTTAATTCCGAGCAAAAAATAGGATTCCAGCCCTACAATAAAGCGAATTTTGATACCAACTCAATTGGTTTGTCATCTTTTACCAAAAAACCTCTATCAAAAACAATAGATTCACAACCCCTACAAGTTGCAACTACTATTATAAAAACAATTCCCATGGAAGATTCAAAGAAAGAGACTTTAGCTTTTACTCCTGAAAAGAAAAAACAACAACCAGCTTATTTAAAGTATGCAGCCGTTGGCGTACTCACTATTGGTTTGTTAGGTGCATCTTACTTTTTTGGAAATCAGTACTTGACTAACGAGCGTTTAAAATCGACTGAAGTTGCTCAAGAAAAAATTAAAACCAATGTACAAGAAGCATCCTTTGATATCGGTGAGCTTGCTACATTAGAGCTCAATGTTATTTCAGAAGAGGTTGCTGAAAACTCTGTGGAGGTTGTTTCAGGAGATTATTTCAGTGTTATTGCTGGAAGTTACCGTGAAGAATCAAACGCTCTTAAAATGATCGATCAATTGAAGATTGATGGTTTTGATGAAGCAACTATGGCTAAACAAAGTACAGATGGTTTATATCGTGTTGCTTATGGACGTTTTGAGTCTAAAAGAGAAGCGATACAATTGTATTATTTTTTAGTAAATACATTGGAAGAAGAAGCGTGGTACTTAGCTGAATAAATAGCTTCTACATTCTAAAGATCCATCCTTTTGGATTCGTAGGGCTACTATTTTTAAAGACACTAAACTTGAGTTCTGTTTTCCCTGTTTCTGGATTGGTGAATATTTTTCCGATCTTTTCTTTGGCCTTCACTTTTTGACCTTTAATCACATACACTTCTCCCAAGTTAGAATAGGTGGTGATATAGTTTCCGTGTTGAATCAACACTGTTGGGTTGCTTCCTTTAAATCCAATAATAGACATCACCTTCCCTTCAAATACTGCACGTGCCTCTGAACTTTCCGGAGTCGCAATAGTAACTCCATTACTTTGAATCATTGCGGTTTTAACTACTGGGTGCGGTTGTTTCCCAAAACGTTGAATTACTATTCCTTGTTCAACAGGCCATGGGAGTTTTCCTTTATTCGCAGTAATGTTATCCGAAATCAGTTGATCTTCGGGAGTCAATGTAAACACCTTCGCGTTTGCTTTTTTACCTGCGGCTTTATTTGAAGCGGCTATTGCAGCTCGGATCAAGCGTTGTATCTCCTTGTTTATCTCAGCTGTCTTTTTTTGTTTCTTTTTAATTTGTGAAACAAAGCTTCTTTCCTTCTTTTTTAGGGCTTTTACGAGGGCTTGTTGGCTCGTCTGTTCTTTTTTGTATGTATCCTGAGCTTCTTTATTCTCTTGTACTAAAACTTCTTTTTTGCGTTTTTGAGCTATTAAATCAAGATTCAATTGCTGTAAGATTTGTGTTTTTTCTGCAATGAGCTCGCCTTGTTTCTTTCTGAAGCTAGTGTATTGTTTTAAGTATTGAAAACGTTTGTAGGCTTGTAAAAAATTTTCTGAGGAGAACAAAAACATCATGCGACTCTGTCCAGACTTGCTTTGATACGATTTTAGAATCATTTCCGAATAATCCTTTTTTAATGCCTCCAACTCTTTTCGTTGTCGATCGATGGATCGTTGATTTACGTTGATTTGCTGTGTCAAACGATTCGCTTGTTCGTTCGTAACTCGGATGAGCCTTCTGCGAACGTCGATCTTTAAACTTAAATCTTCAACCTCTGTTAAAACTGATTTTTTCAGCTTTTCATTCGAAAAAAGAAGTTTATTGATCTGCTTAATCTCTTGTTGCAAACGCTTACGCTGGTTTTCAAGGTTTTGTTGCCTTTCATCTTGGGCATATAGGTTTGGTCCCAAGACCAAAAACCCCAGAAGGGCAACGATAATTTTAAAAGAAAACCCAGCAGCAAATCTCATTATAGGCTTAATTTTTTATATCCGTTTGGAATGGAAAAAGGAACTGTCAAGTTTTTAGGAAAATCGGTACGAATAAAATCCAATCGGATTTGCACTAAGTTGGAACCATCGAATACAGAGATTTCAATTTCTTTAGGAAGTGTTTTGCCTTCCATTTTTTGGAATTTTGGGTATTTGATACTCAAAGATTGTGATGATCCTGGAACTATAAAGCGTTGTTCTTTTAAACGAAAAGTATTTGGATCAAAAAAGTAGGTTGGCCGAAATTGGTCGTTTTCTATTTTAGGGACCAAAACATAATATTGTGGGTGGTCAATGCGATCAAACCCTACCGATGTCATATCCGTAATGGGGTTTCCAAGCAATACATTTTGTAAATCACTAAAACTAAAGGTGGTTCCTAGTTGCTCGTTAATAAAACTCAAATCCCCATCGTAGTAAGTTTTTTGAAATTTTTCGTAAAATCCAACCCGTGTTGGAGTAATCAAAAGCTTTGCAATAGGAACTAAGATGGAAGCACTCAGCCAAAGTGTTTTGTTGGACTCCATACGTAGGTTTAGGCTCAATTGATGCTGTTGCTTGCCGTCTTTGTATTCTGCTTTTACACGTGCTCTAAACGTCTTGATTCGAGTAGATGCTTTGTCTATTTCCTTTCCTAAAAGTTTAACGTCAACTTTTGCTAAAGGTTCTTTTGTTGGCAATACAGCAACAGACTTACAACTCAATACAAATATGCTCATTACAAACAAGGTAAAAAGAGAACGAAGGCTTATGTTTTTTTTCATATCATTTCGGAATAATCTCCCAGACTAATTTCTGTAAACGTGCCATCAAAAGTTACATGATTGCCAATCATAGCCTGGTGTAGTTTAGCATTTGAAATTTTACTGTTATTTTGAATTAAACTATGGGTTATCGTAGCGTTCTCAATAACCGTTCCAGTTCCAATGGATACGCCTGGTCCAAGGGTTACATTTTTAAGATGAACATCGGGGCCAATATAACAGGGTGGGATTACTGTAGAATTTTCGAGCACAGCAGAAGGGTCAATCATTTCTTTGCCTTCAGCTTCTAGAAACCCAAGCATTTTTGAGTTTGTTTCTAAAGTGATTTGTTTATTCCCACAATCCATCCACTCATCAACTTCTCCTGGTAAAAACAAATCACCAGCAGTCATAAGACGTTTGATCCCATCGTTGATTTGATACTCGCCTCCGTGGGTAAGTTTTTCATCCAAAACGGTTTGTAAGGCGGCTTTCAGTTTTTCTATTGCTTTAAAATAATATATCCCAATAACGGCAAGATCCGAAACAAAGCTTTTTGGTTTTTCAACCAGTTCCGTAATTGCACTCTGATCGTTCAATTGAACAACGCCGTAAGCTTCAGGTTGTGCTACTTTTTTGACCCATATAATGCTATCTGCACTAGGGTCTAGTTGAAATTTTGCGCGTATTAGCGTATCGGCATAAGCAACAACAGCCGGGCCCGATAAGGATGGTGCTGCACACATAATTGCGTGACCCGTGCCCAAAGGTTCTAATTGTCGATAGATCGTTCCCTTTGCTCCGATATCAGTGGCAATTTTTAAAAGTTGTGCTACAATTTCGTCTCCAAAAAATGCAGGATCTCCCAAAACAAAAGCTACTTCTTCAATGGGTTGGTCAACTACGCCAGCTATATCGCGAACTAATTGTTCCACTATTGGAACTCCAGCAACAGGAACCAAGGGTTTAGGAATCGTTAAAGTGTGTGGGCGGAGACGAGAGCCTCGACCTGCCATGGGTACAATAATTTTCATTTGCTATTCTTTTCCGGTACTTCCAAAACCACCTACACCGCGTTCGGTAGTGTCAAGTGTATCTTGAAGGTTCCAACGTACTTGTTCGTATTTTGCTATAACCAATTGCGCTATGCGTTCTCCTGGTTGAATTGTGAAAGGTTCGTTCGATAGATTTACTAAAATAACCCCAATCTCGCCTCGGTAATCGGCATCAATTGTTCCTGGTGCATTGAGTACACTGAGTCCGTGCTTAGCCGCCAAACCACTTCTGGGGCGTACCTGAGCTTCGAACCCTTCGGGTAAAGCCATTTTGAGGCCCGTACCGATAATGGTTCGTTCTAAAGGACCTAGTGTAATTGGGCTTGCTGAGTTTGCACGAAGGTCTACTCCTGCGGAGTTTACTGTTGCAAAACTAGGGAGATCGTATGGGCTTTCGTTGATTATAGGTACTGTGATCATCTTTCTTTTTTATACTCAATAAAAATACAAAAAAGCTAAGCATTAATTGAAGCAGTTGTGTAAAGAAAAA
>Ga0075468_10000627_pt1 | contig 14495 bp, 12 predicted proteins | sample DEB08_DNA_12_FD_77578 | JGI IMG/M metagenome (GOLD analysis project Ga0075468, IMG submission 77578) | Aqueous microbial communities from the Delaware River and Bay under freshwater to marine salinity gradient to study organic matter... | ecosystem: Environmental > Aquatic > Marine > Coastal ...
AAATATTCGTATAACTCGTTGGCAAGAACTGGTTCTGCGGCACCCGAAAAGGAAGGCCTACGCCCTTTGGCCACGTCGGCGAAAAGGGTGAATTGAGAAACGACCAACGCGTCCCCTTTAGATTCTTCCAGCCCAAGTTGCATGCTGGTTGAGGAGGTTGGGTCGTCTTGTTTTGGCTTAAGATTTGGGAATATTCTTAGCGCGAGGATCTTTTCCACCAACCAATCGGCTTGCGCCTCATCATCACCGGGCGCAACGCCGAGCAACAATAAGACACCGGTTTTAATTTGGCCTACTACCGCTCCGTTTATTTGCACTTGAGCAGAGCTTACTCGTTGTAACACTACTTTCATGGGCTACCACATGTATTGATTATAGCGGCTCAGAGACGAGTCTAACGTTGAGAAACTCTCGCTAATGCTTTTGAATACCTTTCAAAGGGTCGTGATACAACGACAAAAGCATTTCAATCTTTTGACGTTCTAGCGCGAGCCTACAGCCCTCTAAGCGCGCTTACGCTCATTTTCTTTCAAGAGCGTCTTTCGCACACGGATGTTCTCCGGCGTTACTTCTACCAATTCATCGTCGTCAATAAATTCTAGCGCTTGCTCTAGCGTGAATTCCAAAGCCGTGGTCAAGACGATGTTCTCATCGGTGCCCGAAGCACGTACGTTAGTTTGCTTCTTTTCCTTCAGAGGATTCACTGTGAGGTCGTTTGACCGCACATGAATACCAACAACCATACCTTCGTAAACCATTTGGTTTGGCTTAACCATCATACGGCCACGGTTTTGCAAGTTGAACAAAGCAAAGCCAACTGCCTTGCCCTGAGCATTTGCAATTAACACGCCGTTCTTGCGTGAACCCACATCATCCGCTGTGCGCGGACCAAAGCCGTCAGAAGCAAATGACATAATGCCTGTGCCTGAAGTTTGCGAGAGGAACACTGGGCGGTAACCCATAATACCTCTGCTAGGAATTCGGAATTGTAGACGCACTCGACCTTTGCCGTCTGGCTGCATTTCTTGTAGTTCGCCGCGACGGTCACCCAGCGACTCCATCACCTTACCTTGGTGCGTGTCTTCAATGTCGATGGTCAATGTTTCGTATGGCTCATGCACAACGCCGTCTATTTCACGGTAAATGACCTGTGGCCTAGACACAGCCAACTCAAACCCTTCGCGGCGCATGGTTTCTATCAGCACCGACAAGTGAAGCTCACCTCGCCCAGAAACCATAAATCTATCTGGGTCTGCGGTGTCTTCAATAACTAGAGCAACGTTGTGAGAAGACTCAGTATATAAACGCTCGCGGATCTGCCGGCTGGTTACATACTTGCCCTCTTTGCCTGAAAGCGGCGAATTGTTAACACAAAACATCATAGACAATGTGGGCTCATCAACCGTGAGCGGCGTCATAGCCTCTACTTGGTCAGGCGAGCACAGCGTGTCTGAGATATTGATCTTGTCTACGCCGGTTAGGCAGATAATGTCGCCCGCTGTCGCAGTAGGCGAATCAATACGTTCCAAACCGTGATGACGATAAATGTTCACCACCTTGCCCTTACGCTCTTTGCCGTCTCGGTCAACTGCAATAATTTGTTGGTTGCGCGCAAGCTGACCGCGAGAAATTCTGCCAATACCAATTACACCCTCGTAAGTAGAGTAATCCAAGGAGCTGATCTGCATTTGAAATGGACCGTTTTCATCCACTTCTGGCGGCGGCACCTGGTCAACCAACATGTCTAAAAGCGGTGTCATGTCGTCGGCAACTGAATCTAGCTCTAAGCCAGCCACACCATTGATGGCTGAAGCATAAACAGTCGAGAAATCTAGCTGCTCATCTGTGCCGCCCAAGTTATCAAACAGCTCAAAGACCTCATCAATTACGCGATAAGGCTCGCTGCCTGGACGGTCAATTTTATTGACCACAACAATAGGCTTAAGCCCGTACGCGAAGGCCTTTTGTGTAACAAAACGCGTTTGTGGCATGGGGCCGTCAACCGCATCGACAAGCAACAATACCGCGTCAACCATAGAAAGAATTCGCTCAACCTCACCACCAAAGTCGGCGTGTCCTGGGGTATCAACGATATTGATCTGAGTATCGCGATATTGAATGGCGGTATTTTTTGCGAGAATGGTGATGCCGCGTTCTTTTTCAAGATCGTTGCTGTCCATAATGCGCTCAGCGGAGCCGGCGGAGATCATTCCGGTCTGTTGAAGCAAGCAATCAACCAAGGTTGTTTTACCATGGTCAACGTGGGCAATTATGGCGACGTTGCGTACGTTAGGATTTGGCACGGGACGAAAGTTCCTCTTAAAATTTGGGCAATGCAGATCAATTCAACCGCAATCAACCACCTTCCTGAAACTACAAAAGTATTCGGCTAGCCAACATGCGACAAAGCGCAAATTGGGCAAAAGCCCAGCTTTAGAGTAATAGAAAATCGTTGTGGGACAACAGAAGGCGGCGATTATGGAGGAAGTCCGCACGACTGTCTCCCTAATATCTCATCTTCTTTAATTCCATGATGTTTTAATGATGGGGCGATTCAACGCACCGATTAAATGAGTAGGTTACACAATCTGATTTAGGCAAAGTCAGCAGCAAATCTTAAACCTGCAGCTTTGAGAAAATTCACAAACGGTCTGCAAACGCCGAATTTTGGGTTCAAAACTCCTCATTCGGTCCCGAACTGGCCCTAAATGGCGATTGGCAGCACTAAATGCAGGGTCTGAGGAAAACAAACTGCACTTTGGAATTGTTTCTCCGTGGCGTATGCACCAGAATAACGCGTAGAAATCGCGCACGAAAGCATCTGCACTATTATGGTGCGAAAACTGGCGGGCGCTGATTATAAGCGCTGACACACGGTGCCTTTGACCATTGCAACGAATGGCACATATCTTGCTTTCGTTCCGATAGAAAAAGAGATCGAGAGACGATTAGACAAAAAGCAATTCAGCGGGATCAGCCTCGATGAGTTTCGCGAGTCGATTTGCGTTTGCACTCGGCAATTCTTAACTAGCGCTGATACACATATAAAAGGAGATCTTAAAATATGAAATCTAAACTTGAATACATCTGGCTGGACGGCTATCAACCTACACAAAGCCTGCGCAGCAAAACACAGGTACGCGAAAACTTCGGCGGCACTCTAGAAGAATGCCCAATGTGGTCTTTCGACGGCAGCTCAACAGAACAAGCTGAGGGCGGTGATTCTGATTGCCTACTGAAGCCAGTGGCGATCTATCCGGACCCTGACCGTCAAAACGCCTACTTGGTAATGACCGAAGTACTTAACGCAGACGGTACGCCACACGTTTCCAACGGACGCGCCACCATCGACGACGACGACGATGATTTTTGGTTCGGCTTTGAACAAGAATATTTCTTGTGGGATCCAGACACTAACTTGCCTCCCGGCTTCCCACACGGTGGATTCCCAGCAGCTCAAGGCCCTTATTACTGCTCCGTAGGCGCTGCTAATACTTTTGGCCGCGACTGTGTAGAAGAGCATTTTGATATTTGCTTAGAAGCAGGCCTCAACGTAGAAGGCATCAACGCTGAAGTAGCAGCAGGACAGTGGGAATTCCAGGTTTTCGCTAAAGGCGCTAAGCAAGCGGGCGACGAAACATGGATTGCACGTTACCTACTAGAACGTACTGGCGAGAAGTTTGGCTATGTTATCAATTGGCACCCTAAGCCACTTGGCGACACAGACTGGAACGGCTCTGGCATGCACGCAAACTTCTCAAACGAAGCAATGCGTACATCAGGCAAAGAAGAAACTTTCACCAAGATTTGTGAGAGCTTTGGCCGCAACATTCAAAGACACATGAGTGTTTATGGCGCAGAGAACGACCAGCGCCTAACGGGTAAGCACGAGACACAGTCTATTGATCAGTTCAGCTATGGTATTTCTGATAGAGGCGCATCTATCCGTATTCCAATTACTACGCACACAGATGGCTGGGTAGGACGTTTGGAAGACAGAAGAACGGCTTCAAACGCAGATCCATACAAAGTGGCTGCAGCAATTGTGAAGACCACAAAGGAAGGATTGGCTTAACCGCTTATTCATCCAGCTACCCGCACCCTCAGGTCTTCTGAGGGTGTAGGTTTTCTCCAACTCATAACCCCTACCCACTTTGCTGTTTGACCCGCTACCCTTTCAAGTAATCTGCACCTACTAAAAGTGACGCCCACTAAGGCGCGCACCGCTCACCTGAAACCACTCACAGCTTAAATGACTCACACTTAGCGCTGCTTGAGCTATTGCCCTGCATCGCAAAAGACTTAATGCGCATAATTAGACAGCATTAGAAAGCCGTTCAAGAGGACACCCACATTGCGCCATCTAGCGTCGACCCTGATGTTGATCATTGCTAATAATAGTGGTGCCAGCGTTGTTGATGCGCAAATAACCGGCAATGGGTGGCCTAGCGTGCAGGCATTGGGCTGCAAATTCACTGACAAGCCCAGCCAGTTGGAGGAAAATTCGCGCAACTGTCCAGCTTCTACTGGTTCTACTGCTTCTACTGCCTCTACTGCCTCTACTGCTTCTAAGGCTTCAGCTGCTCATGGAGGGCCGATAAATATAATGGAAACCGTCTCGCCTCCGCTGACTTCATCTAGCGTTGCTCATAACGACCCAAAAATTCTGGATAGAGCGCGGCAAAAAGACCGCGCGCCCTCCTACTACCCCTACGCCATCACCATCATCAGCCCAGCTGACGGTGACGTAATACGCAGCAACTCCGGGGCTTTGAATGTCATCATCAACGTTGATGCGCCAAAGATCGAGGCAGGCGCGAGCCTTGAGAAACTTGATGGCCTTGTGCACAAAATATTCTTAGACGGCAAGTTCGTTGCCTCGGGTGAAGGTTCAACATTCCAGCTACAAGCGGTTGACCGCGGAGTCCACTCACTCAAGGCCACTTTGCACCGGGGCCAGGAAGAAATTCAACAAAGCCCACCCCTTACCTTCACTTTGCTGCGGCACTCATCCATTCGGCGCTAGCTTCTGGAGATACATTTCGCGGTGCAAGCCCTGTTCAGAAGAGGTTGGAGGCAGAAAAAGCAATCAAGCAAACACTCTGCAGATATTGTTTTTGGCTTTGCCAAATGCCCTTCAAGCTTCTCTTTACGCGTTTCTTCTTACGCGTTTCTTCGGGTGCCTCTTTGAACTAGTGACTGTGGCCCCTTCAGAGCCTCTACATCAAGCCCTCCTTCAAATCCTCCTTTCACCTCTCCTTTAACCTGTCCATCTGCCTCTCCTTCAGCCTCTTGCTTAGCCTCTTGCTTAGATAGTACTTGACCTTTTTTGGAGCACGCCCTATTTTGGTGCATCATCAGGGGTGGAGCTAGGCATTTCAGCAGATAACAAAGCGCCAATATCAGCCCTGCAAATAAACTTTTGACCAAATTTTGCTCCCAAAAGTACCCAAACAGGGGTTATGGGAAGTAAAACCAGCACTTATACCTGTAGCCATTTTTATTTTTCTAAACTAAGAGGTTCGGCCTAATTATTGCTAGATAGATTAGATCAACTGAGCAAACAATGAATCAAACAAAACAGCCCTACAAAGAGCCACTGAAAAATCCAGCATTAGCAGGACTATTAGACAGCTTGATTACCGCAGTCATACTTCTCGATGAAGATTTGCGCGTGCGTCTTGTTAATGCTTCAGCAGAGAGTTTGTTGCATATTTCAGCCGCTCAAATCAGCGGCGATTCTTTGGATCAGTTTATTCTCAAATCTGATGAACTGATCAATTCATTACAAGCGGCCTTAGACAACGGTCAACCGTTCACCGCCAGAGATATTCACCTGCAACTGCCCGAGAGCCTGGTCGAACGCATTGACCTCACCGTCACAAACTTTGAATCGCCAAGGGGTTTGCTACTAGAAATGCACCCCACCAGCAGGCTTAACGCCATAAGCCAAAATAGTTCCTTAGAATCTCAACAAGAAACCACCCGCAATCTCATTCGCGGCCTTGCCCATGAGGTGAAAAACCCACTTGGCGGCATTAGAGGCGCAGCCCAGCTGCTAGACAGAGCATTACCCAGCGAGGAGCTGCAAGAATACACGCAAATTATTATTGCCGAGGCAGACCGCCTGCGCGATTTGGTCGACCGTATGCTGGGCCCGTGGCAGCTGTTAAAGATGAAACCAATCATCATTGCCGAAGTTGCAGACAGAGCGATCAGTATCCTTAAAGTGGAATTTGGCCCAAACATAACCTGGATTCGCGACTACGACCCAAGTCTGCCCACCGTGGAAGGCGACCAAGACCAGTTGATCCAATCGGTGTTGAATATTGCCCGCAATGCATGTGAAGCATTGGGCGACACAAATAGCCCCAAAATATCTATTAAGACTAGGGTCAACCGCCAGTTCACTATTGGTAACAAGCGTCATAAGTCGGTGTTGCAACTGGACATATCCAACAATGGCCCAAGTATCGAGGCGAAGTTCCTAGAACAAATATTTTTCCCGATGATCAGTACCCGCGCCAATGGCTCGGGGCTGGGACTGTCTATTACTCAGAACATAATTAGTCGGCATGAGGGATCGGTACAAGTGGCCAGCAAAACTGGCACTACAACCTTCTCAATATTTTTACCGTTCTCCCCGTCGGCGAACAAAATACAAGATATAGGAAACAGCAAATGAACGAACATGTGTGGGTGATCGACGATGACAGCGCAATTCGCTGGGTATTAGACCGAGCGTTAAGCCAAGCTAGCATTCCAATTACAGCGTTTAATACTGCTGACCAAGCACTCCATCACCTGAATGATGAGGCGCCGCTGGCCATCATCACTGATATCAGAATGCCGGGCACGTCGGGGTTGGAATTTTTAGAAAAAGTACAGATCAGCCACCCTGAAGTACCCATCATTGTGATGACCGCGCACTCGGATTTACAAAGCGCAGTGCACAGTTTTGAACGCGGTGCTTTCGAATATTTGCCTAAACCATTCGATGTAGACGACGCCGTAGCCGTGGTGCAACGAGCCATAGCGCACAGCAGAGAAATAGAGCCGCTTGCCACTGCCAAGCCTGAAGAGCCTACAGAGATAATTGGTAAAGCCCCTGCCATGCAGGAAGTGTTTAGAGCAATCGGCCGCTTGTCGTCTTCCAACGTCAGCGTGCTCATTAACGGGCCTTCAGGGTCGGGTAAAGAGTTGGTCGCAAGAGCATTGCACCGACACTCGCCCAGGCAAACTGGCCCGTTCGTTGCACTCAATGTGGCTGCAATTCCCAATGAACTTATTGAAAGCGAATTGTTCGGCCACGAAAAAGGCGCATTTACCGGTGCAACCCAGCGACGCATGGGACGCTTCGAACAAGCCGATCACGGCACATTGTTTTTAGACGAAATCGGCGATATGCCCTCGTCCGCACAAACTCGGTTATTGCGGGTACTGGCAGAGAACGAATTCTACCGAGTGGGCGGCCACCAATCCGTGCAGGTAGATGTGAGGATAATTGCCGCAACACATCAAAATCTTGAAACCTTAGTAGAAAGAGGCACCTTCCGTGAGGACCTCTTTCACCGACTCAATGTCATTCGCGTGCATGTGCCTGCGCTCTCTGAGCGCCGCGAGGATATACCATTGTTGGCTCAGCATTTTCTCGACAACGCGGCGATTGAATTAGGCGACGAGTCAAAGCGTTTAGATGCGGCCACCTCTGAGTATTTGTCGCTGCTACCTTGGCCGGGAAATGTGCGTCAACTAGAAAATACCTGCCGATGGCTTCAAGTAATGGCCAGTTCACGCGTCATTTTGATTGAAGACTTGCCTCCAGAACTACAACAAAACGTAGAAGGCAAAACTAACAGCGACTGGGAGTCGGGCTTAGAGCTTTGGGTTGGACAACTGCTCGATGATGCAAAAGGCACACCCGTACTAGACGTTGCGATGCCGCGGTTCGAGCGCGTGATGATAAACGCAGCATTGCGAAAAAGCAGCGGTCGCAAAAAAGACGCAGCGGAGCTATTAGGCTGGGGCCGCAACACGCTAACGCGCAAAATGCAGGAGCTAGACTACTAGCTAGCTACTGGCTAGAACACTTGATATTCGCGCAGTTGCCTTGAGGAATGCGCTACAATAGCGCATGAATGTTGTTCTCTATCAGCCTGAAATTCCGCAAAACACAGGCAATATCATCCGTATTTGCGCCAACACAGGCGCAAAACTACACCTGATAAAACCATTTGGATTTGAATGGGATGACAAACGCCTAAGAAGAGCAGGACTGGATTATCACGAACTGGCGCTGGTGTCGCTGTACGAGAATTTCGAGGAATGCCAGACGGCTTTGGCAGATACGCGATGGTTTGCTTTAACCACCAAAGCGAAAAGAAGCTACGCGGAGATTGCTTTTCTACCTAACGATACCGTTTTATTTGGGCAAGAAACCAAGGGATTGCCAGCGCGTATTGCCCAGAGTTTGAGCGACGAGCAAAAACTGCGCATCCCCATGCAAGCCACATCGCGCAGCATTAATTTGGCTAATTCTGTTGCGATAACATTGTATGAAGGTTGGCGTCAGCAAAACTTCGACGGCCTGCTTTAGGCCACTTGCGCTAAGCGCTTTCTCTAACGCCAGAGTTGTCCGGACGCCCACCTTGCTTCCCTAACCTGCATGAAAGTGTCTGTTCGTGTCTTTTCGTGTCTGTTCATGTCTGGGCCGTTGCAACACAGACTCCTCGTACCTCACAGCGCCGCGACATTGAAACGAACTCAATGTGTTGTCACGTCTCCAGAGTCCTGCTGACCGTCGCTACCGGCTTGTTCACGCTGCTCTCGCTCCTGCATGGCTTGAACGTACAGCGCCTCAAAATTGACTTGGGCTAATTGCAAAGCAGGAAAACCGCCTTTCACCACCAAGTTATCAATACTTTCGCGCAAATAAGGGAACAGCGTATTGGGGCACGCAATGCCAATTATCTGACTCAGCTGGGCAGGCTCTGCGCCCTGAATCAAGAAAATGCCTGCTTGTTGAACCTCAACAATGAAGCCCACCATCTCGTCGTCCAAGGTGGCAGTTATTGTGGCGGTTAAAATCACCTCTTGCAGATCTTCGCCCAACGAATTGGCCCGAGTATTGATATCTACCTTGATCTCAGGCCGCCACTGCTTGATAAATACTTCGGGAGAATTGGGCGACTCAAACGAAGAGTCTTTCAAAAACAAACGCTCTATACGAAATTGCACTTGGCCTTTCTCGCCGCCGCTGGCCGCACCATTATCGCCAGTATCTTGACTTTCACTCATTAAATTAGCTCTTTACTACGGGTAAATTTTGCGCGCGCCACTCTGAATAGCCGCCCATTAAACGCGACACATTAGCGAAGCCATTTTTCTTCAACAACGTACCGGCAGTGCCTGAATGCTGACCCATTTTGCAGGCCACAACTATAGGGCGCTCTTTGTGCTTAGAAAGCTCGCTCCACTTTTCTTCTAAACTTGCGTAGGGGATATTCACTGCGTCAACAATATGCCCTTCAGCAAATTCAGCTTTGTCGCGCACGTCTAAAACCAATGCATTTTGCACATTGACCAAACGCACCAGTTCTTGAGTTGTTATGGTTGCTCCCCCACGACCCGATTCATTACGGATAAAGAGTCCCAGCAACACTACGAAAGCACCCACTAACAGGGGATGCGCGCCGATAAAAGTAAAAAACGCTTCCATTGTTCTCGCCTAAAAATTGCGTTGGCGAGTATACACTTGTGGCCGCCTTAACGGCATGACTGATATGGAGAAATTTCGCCTCGGCATCAGCCGTAGAATTAGGACACCATCCTCAGCGCGCGCATTACGCCAAATCAGGGTTGTTGCTAAATTCTAAAGCCGCTTTTCAGCTGAAGATTTCATCTCATTGACACGTCATTTGTTGTTAAACTTAGCCGCTCAAATTTGCGCAAAAACTAAGACTTAACAGGGTGTTTGCACTTTTGCGCCGTTGGCATCTGGCCTGTTTATAGGCCTACTTTTAGCCCAATTGGCAAAAGAAGAAAGAGAAGCAAAAGCATTAGCGACCCCCTATAAGAGTACCCTAGGAGTTACCACGCCATGTCCGCAACCAGCCTACTCGTCATACTCGACGGCTTCGGCCACAGCACGAATACCGAAAATAATGCTATTGCCATGGCAAACATGCCCACATGGGATGATCTATGGCGCAATCACCCGCGCACACTGATCTCAGGATCAGGTATTGATGTGGGTTTACCGCATGGGCAAATGGGTAATTCGGAAGTGGGCCACATGAACTTGGGTTCTGGACGGGTGGTTTATCAAGATTTCACGCGCATTAATAAATCTATCGAAGATGGCGACTTTGCCGACAACCCAGCCCTTGTTGATGTCACAGATACAGTGACAAAGAATGACGGAGCACTGCATATCATGGGGTTGCTCTCTCCTGGCGGCGTGCACAGCCATGAGGCGCAAGTTTTTAGCCTGATTAAAGTTGCTGCAGCCAAAGGTATAAAGAAAATTTATCTCCACGCGTTTCTAGACGGCAGGGATACACCACCGCGCAGCGCCAAAGATTCGCTGGCTAAAGCCGATGCACTTTTGTCCCAACTTCAATGCGGTCAGGTAATCAGTGTCAGTGGTCGCTACTTTGCCATGGATAGAGACCGCAACTGGGACCGAGTAGAGCGCGCCTATAACTTGGTGGCCCGAGGCGAGGCGCCCTTTCACGCAACCAGTGGTGTGGAAGCGCTAGAGAAAGCCTACGCGCGGGGTGAAAACGACGAGTTTGTACAACCCACCTCAATACACGCAGCAGACAACGCGCCTTTTCACTTAAATGCAGAGGACGCAGTAGTGTTTATGAATTTTCGTGCCGACCGGGCGCGGCAAATTACTCGGGCAATGACTGAACCTGATTTCGACAGTTTTGCTCGTCGCTCATTCATCAGACCAGCAAATTTCACCACACTGACTCAGTACGCAGACGATATAGATCTACCCTGCGCGTTCAGCAAACTGCAGTTGGTTAACTCCTTTGGCGAACATCTACAAAATAAAGGCATGAAGCAACTACGCATTGCGGAAACTGAAAAGTACGCTCATGTGACCTTCTTTTTCTCAGGTGGCCGCGAAGAGAATTTCGACGGCGAAGAGCGCCTACTGGTGCCTTCTCCGAAGGTCGCAACCTATGACCTACAGCCAGAAATGAGTGCAAAGAAAGTCACCGATGAACTTATTGAAGCCATAGAAAGTGGCCGCTTTGACACAATTGTCTGCAACTACGCTAACGGCGACATGGTAGGCCACAGCGGTAAGCTACAACCTGCCATCAAGGCAGTAGAAACCTTAGATCATTGTTTAATGCGCTTACGTGAGGCTTTAGAGAAAACCCAGGGGCAAATGCTTGTTACGGCAGATCACGGCAACGTAGAACAAATGGTAGATCATGAGAGCGCTCAGGAGCACACAGCGCATACCAGCAATTTAGTGCCGCTGGTTTATGTCGGCCCAAAGAAAATCAACCTGCGCGATGGTGGTTCTTTGTGCGATGTAGCGCCAACGCTCCTTGACCTAATGGGGCTAGATATTCCCAAAGAGATGACCGGAGAATCCTTAGCCACAGGAGATAAGCAGTAGGCGAGCTTTGCTTCATCCTTTTACCGTCGAGTCCTAATATGACTAGCAACTGTCGTTTGTCAGATTTAGTTTTTCGTGAAAAACATTCGGGACGGCGTGGGTACCTAGCGCCATTTCTCGTGGCATTACTTTTACTGCTAGGCGCCCAGTCCTTTGGCGCTATGGCCCAGAGCGACATTGAACAAAACGCTCTGGCACTTAAACAGACACTTGATCAACTCAATGCGTTAGATAAGTGGTTGACCGAGGCGGAACAAGAGAACAATCAACTGCAATCGCAGTTACGTGAACAAGATACAAAAATTGCTGCGCTGACAAAAAATACACGAGCCGCCGAAATCGAGTTGTCAGAAGCAAACAAAGCGCTAAATAAATCTACCCAGGAAATAGGCGAACTCAAGGCGCTACAACAAGCGCAAAGCAAAGCAGTTTCAGTTCACCTGCGCGCCGCTTACCGCCTGGGTGGAGACGACTTTATTAAGCAACTGCTGAACAAAAATTCTCCAGCGGATCTGGACAGGTTAATCCGTTATCACGGTTACTTCGGTGCCGAGCGCCTTGGCTTAATAGAGGAGTACAAAAAAACGCTGCAGCAACTGGCTGAAAGCGAAAAAATGCTCAGCGAGCAAAAACAACGGCGCAACAAGAATTTACAAACCCTTAAAGAACAACGCCAAGCAATGAGCGATCAGCGCAAAAGCCGCGCACTGTCTATACGCAAACTTGCGGAACAAAAGAAGGACAAGTCCCAGCAGCAAAAAACTCTGCTTGCAGACAGCCAGCGCCTACAAACACTCATACAGACCCTAGAACTGGAAGCAACGACCTTTGACGATTCGAGCATTATAGACGCCAAGGGCAATCTACCCGCACCGCTAGAAGGCCGATTGAAACACCGATTTGGCGAGCAGCGCGCGGGCGGAAACTTGAGTTGGCGTGGCATTAAAATTAACGCAGATCTGGGCACGCCGATAACGGCAGTATTTCGTGGGCGGGTGGTGTTTGCAGATTGGCTCAGAGGTTTTGGTTTAATGATCATTATTGATCATGGAGAAGGTTATATGACCATGTACGGCTTCTGCGACACTTTGAGCAAAGAGACCGGCGATTGGATTGAAAGCGGCGAAATAATCGGCAGCGCAGGCAGCAGTGGCGGCCAAGGCGAGCCCGGCCTGTACTTTGAATTACGTCAAGATGGCAAAGTCAGCAATCCGACCCAATGGTTGAAGCTCTAATTCTTTAACAAAACCCAATGTTTTCCCTAAAGCAACTAATTGGGGCATGAAAAAGTGGCGAATACTCTCAACCACTTAGTTTATGATCAGCGCTGAATTCATAAACACTCCTTGCATATGATTTTAAAACCACTGCCATTATTCAGCCTACTGCTCAGTATGATTAGCGGCATACTCTTGGGTATTTTAGTTTTTCAATGGTACTTCTCAAACCACGACTCCGCTGTGCGAACGTTTGCCGCTGCATTGCAGCAGATAGATGACAACTATGTGGAAGACTTAGACCAACAAGAAATGGTTAGCCATGCCATTAGGGGCATGCTCACGGGTTTAGATGAATATTCAGAATTGCTCGACCAACAAAGTTATGAAGACCTGCTTAGTCGCAGTGAAGGAAAATTCGGCGGCATCGGCATAGAAGTCAGCTTATCTAATGATTTTTTCACCGTAGTTTCGGTGATCAAAAATACGCCCGCAGAACGAGGCGGCATTCTTGCAGGCGACATTATCAAAGGAATCAACGGCGACCCTGCAAAAGGCATGAAAATGGCGGTAATGATCGAGCAGATGAAAGGCGCCATTGGCGAGTCAGTAGCTTTATTGTTGGAGCGCCCAGGGCAAGAGCAACGTATCCCTCTTGTTTTACAACGCGAATTAATCACTACCACAAGTATCAGCCACAGAAATCTCGACCGTGGCATAGGTTATATACGTCTCTCAAGCTTCGACCAAAATGCAGGTAAAAACCTAAAGCTGAGCCTAGCAGCGCTTAGCGAAAAAAATCCGTTAACCGGCTTAATCCTAGATCTACGTAACAACCCCGGGGGTATATTGCAATCTTCAGTGAGTGTAGCGGAGATTTTTTTGGATGGCGGCTTAGTTGTGTCCACGCAACAACAAACTACTTTTGCACCAGATGATTCTAACAATACCTCTTACTTTGCCGCTAAAGGCGATGACACTGACAACCTACCGGTGGTTGTGTTAATCAATCACGGCTCCGCGTCAGCTTCCGAGATAGTCGCAGGGGCGCTACAAGATAGAGACAGAGCAACGATAATTGGCAGCACGTCTTTTGGTAAAGGCACCGTGCAATCGCTACTACCACCCCTGCCTGATGCTCAGGCGCTGAAAATCACCACCGCTTACTACTACACACCAAGCGGGCGCTCCTTTCATAACTCAGGTATTGAGCCGGACATAAATTTCAGCGCAGATGAAGATGAACTCTTAGCGTTCGCTTCACAGCATTTGTTAAAAGAAAAATAACTCAGCGCCTAAAAGTGGAGCGCGAGTTTTTGCGCAGGGCAAGCGCCGCAGACAATCGGCCACTCTCCACCACAAACGGCCACAAACGAAAAACGTAGAGGTAGAGGTAGAGGTAGAGGTAAAGGGCCCGCGTCATAAACGGGCCATATATTAGTGCGCGCTAAACCACTTATTAAAAAAATGCCCTAAGACTTTTGGTCCAAAAATGCTTGGCCTTGGGCCACGTCTAAAGTGCCTTCATAAATTGCACGACCAGTAATAGCGCCCAACAAAAGTTCCGGCTGAGCGGCAAAGGCTTCTTTAAGCACCTGCAGATCTTGCATGTTGGTCACGCCGCCGGAGGCGAT
>Ga0075468_10000632_pt1 | contig 14463 bp, 7 predicted proteins | sample DEB08_DNA_12_FD_77578 | JGI IMG/M metagenome (GOLD analysis project Ga0075468, IMG submission 77578) | Aqueous microbial communities from the Delaware River and Bay under freshwater to marine salinity gradient to study organic matter... | ecosystem: Environmental > Aquatic > Marine > Coastal ...
CTGCTAGCAGCTTGATACAGTTTGTTAAAGGCCAATAGTCCAAAATCTGTTGCGTTGGATGGAGTGCTGATTGTAATAAATTCTATTCCCTTGTTGTTTGGAGATGTTGGTTGTGTTGTCGTGACACCTCTTTCATTTACACCATTTGACATTGCTCCAAGAGTATTTAATCCTGCATTACCGGAGATCTCTCCAAAATCTACCGTAGTACCTCCGTGGGAAATTGTGAGATAGGTCATGCCCTTAGCGTTATACACTTGATATCCACTTACCGTAACTGCTCTCTCGCCAACCTGTACAGAACCCGTGATGAACGGTCTGTAGTTGAGGCCATCCCACATTTCAAAAAATTGATGCGTGAGACTACCATGTGGTGATGGTGGACTATACGAAGATGCTGATATGGGATCGTATCCCGTGAGACCAGAACCCGTTGCATCAGTGGTATGTGTTGAACCTGATTGGTAGGCTGTTGCACTTCCTGATGTCGCAAAGTATTGAAAATTTGTATTCTCGGCTATAATGTTATGTCTCAGTAGAGCTTCACCAGTATCTGCATCTCTCCTACCCTTATTCACCAAGAGACTTCCGGAATGAACAGAATAGTTTCCCGTGACCCCACTTGGTATTGTAAAGGAACCCGTTTGGGCACCTTCAGAGTCTTGAGCTCTCAGGGCATCAAGAGGATCTACAAAACTAGCAGTTGGTGTAGTTCCAGTGAATATTAGTCCAGTAGCATCACCTGCAAATTCAGCAAATGAGGCTGTTGATGTACTACTTACGTTTCCAAACAGATCAGCATGAGCTCCTGACAAAAATAGTGATCCAGTAAATGAGTGAATGTCATCCGTTGAGTTACCCATGTTGGTTGAACCAGATGCTTTTGATGATGTATAGAAAGAAGTAGAACTGCTGAGTATCATCGTGGCTGCTCTTATTGACCCACTCACTTGAACGGTGTTAAAAGTTGGTGAACCTCCTGGTGATACATCTTGATTAAATTGAGTGAGTATAGTGGTCAATGAAGCTGTTGATACATTACCCCAATGGGATGATCCGGTCAGTTCTGCTTGTATCTGCACGGATGATGATATTTCACCACTGGTAAAGATTCCCTTGAGTGCTGATCCATCTCCAACCAAGGTGTTTGCCTCGACTTTAGAAAAACTTGATGCTCTAGCAGCTGAGCTCGATACTCCTCCGGAGATCAATAATTGTTCGGAACTCGATAGGATGCCCTGCCATGCACCCGTGACTTCACTGGCCCATTGTTCTGAGCTGCTAAGGATTCCAGCAGGTAACACATTGGTTAGTGCGGTTCCATCTCCCGTAAATGTATTTGCGACAACCGTCTCAAACCTGTTAGCGGAGTGAGGCACGTTACCCAATCCAGCTACTGATGAGGTAAGTGACATGTTGTGTGAAGAAGCGGTTACGTAACTGGCACTTGCTATGTTTGGTACAAACCATCTAGATCCATTGTACTCTGGTACCGTCTGACCACCTGATGTTTCCTCAGGATCACCCATTCTGTAGTAGAGGTGTAGACTGGCGGTGTGATGTGCCGTATAGGTTCCTCGTGGAACCATGGCGTCCGCTCCATTACCTGCATTGTACAGCTCTTCAATCATACTGCTCGATAGTGCTGTGTCCCAGACTGCAAACTCTGTTATGAATCCATCCATAACTGTATTACCGGTAAAAGAGCCCTTATGACCTAACTGATCGATCTCAAATGGTTGATCGGTTGATGAATTACCTAACTCGCCAGTACCGTCAAGTCTTCCGTCAACGTATATCCGGATCCCTACATCACCGCCAAATCCATTGCGATCTCTCGTGGCTACTACGACCCAATGCCACTCATCAGCAGTCAAACGGGTTGTTGAAGTAGCGTTTCCACCTTTTGTGTAAGGATAGTTTAGATAGTTGACTTTGCCATAGTTTGTATTGTTGTTGGACGAGATGTGAAATTGTCGATTTTGTTGTGAGTCCCCGGAGATGGCAAACTCACCAACATTCTCTGAATTAGGATAGCCCGGACCCTTAATTTTTATCCAGGCCCCCATGGTTGAACCACTGTTGTAGATCATCTGGTAACCTGCAGTGCTTCCTAGCTTGAAGAAAGAAAGTGGTGAGCGATGGTCAAATTCAAATGATGAACTATTGAATGGTCCATGAGAGGATGTGAGTCCTCCTGAGATGAACAACTGGTCGGAACCAGACGTGATGCCCTGCCATGAACCCGAAATGTTTTGATTTCCTATCTGGATGGAACTACTGATTGCTTTGTCCGGGATGAAAGAGCTCTTGGTTATTCCAGAGCCGTCACCGGTGAAAGAATTAGCGACGACATGACCAAATGAAGAAGTCTGTGTGATTGAACTCGAGACACCTCCACTGATATAAACTTGATCCGAACTACTGAAGTATGATTGCCAGGATCCTGATATTGTTGTGCGGAGTTGTGTTGATCCACTGATCGTATCTGTTTCAAATAGATTGGTTAGTTGGGACGCATCACCTACTATAATATCAGCCTCGACTCTCCCAAAGGAAGCTGTCGAGCTCACAGATCCCGTGAGTCCTCCTGATACAAAGGTCAGTCCTGATTCTGTACCAGCTACGTATTCCGGATATGTGAATTCGGATTGAGAGAGATCTCCTCCCCAGGAACCAGATATGTTGGAACCTAACTGTACTGAACTACTGACTAAATTTTCTGGTAACGTAAAGGATACAGTCGATGCATCTCCCTGATAGAGTGTTGCTTCCATTCTACCAAACGATCCTGTTCCGGACATCGTGATTGCACCTGACGCAGTTATGGCTGGTGATACTATACTTGCCGTCTCGGTAGCTACTCCAAATATTCTCTCATTTGTTGTTCTCTCCACAGAAAAGATCATGGAAGAATCTCCCTTGATCCGTACTGTATCGGTACCCTGTTGGGCTTCTAGTTTGGAACTAGTGGGGTTGAGTAATACTATATCTTTAGTTGCCATGTCTTATTGTGCTCCGTTTGATAAACTACCGTGTAGATCCCCAACCGCCGTCAATTCGCCAAAATCAACCGCATTGCCAGATGTGGAAATTGTGAAGGTTTGATTCGTGGCATCTCCGTCCCCATTCCCTATGATTACTGCTCGCTCACCAACACCATTTGAAACACCGGAAGTTTCTCTAGCTTTTCCTGGCAGGCGTCCATTAAAAATAGCCGCATCACCAAGTGTTGATATAGTGATGTATTCCATAAAAGCGGTAGATGGTACATCTCCAAACTTTACTCCTCTCTCGCCTGTATCATTTGAAACCATTCCTGCATACTGAGCTGCATTTGCTAAATCTCCAAACTTAGTAGCATCACCCTTAGTTGAAATTGTAATGAGATCAATATCAGATACAATTGGACCTTGTCCTCCTGCTACTATCCCTCTATTATTTTTTCCATTAGAGGTAGCTCCAGAAAATTTTCTAACCTGAGTTGAGTCTCCAAAATCTATAGCGTCTCCCAAGACCCTTATGTTTATAAATTCCATCGTGACTGCATTTCCTACACCAAATATTACTCCGACGGAATCTGAACCATTTGAACAAGCTGAACAGAATTGTCCAGATGCTCCTAGATCACCAAAATCTACCGAATTGCCTGGTATGGTCAAACTAATTAGTTCCATAGTCTCAGTTGCTGACGTTAGGGCTCCTGCAAATACTCCTCTATCGTGAATTCCATCCGATAGACCAGATGGACCTTTTGTGACTCCTGTGAGATCCCCATAATCGGTGGCATTACCAAAAGTTGATATCGTGAAAGCATCAATGTTTTTTGTATCGGCATCGGATGAATTTCTAGCTCCTCCAGCTAATGCTCTCTGACCTGGAACACTTCCGGATATCACTATACTACCACTAATGGTTGTGGCCTCTGTATTTGCTGAACCTTCCACCATAGTGATCCAATTTATACCATCCCAACCCTCAAAGTTACTTAGAGTTGAATTAAATCTCATGAGTCCACTAGCAGAAACGTATGGTGCTATACTACCGGTCGAAAAGTCTCTGGATGGATCAATTGTAGTTGGTCTCTCTTCCGTTGATCCCGTTGGGATGTGGAATGCTTCTACTTGATCTCCAAATTGAGTCTGTGACATCCTGGAAGATGTAAAGTTCACTTGTGTCAATCCATCTCCCGACCCACTAAATGCTCCAAAGGATGCTGATGAGACTGAAGAACCCGATATGTTTCCAATCACCGTGATCATATCTCTTGATGGTGTTACTGAGGGATTGACCTCGTAGCCTGAACCACTGATCTGACCAATTGTTCCATTTGCAAGACCCGATCCATAACTGTAAAGCGTTAGATAACTAGAACTTGCTGCATTGTTTAATTCCCAACCAGGTCCATACCCTCCAGAACGTCCCTCGGGAAAATATGAAGCGGATGCAAAAGCTGAACCACTGCTGAGAGGCGTGACGTCTCCCATTCTGTAGTATCCCCACATACCATCAACTATTTCTTGTGTGTAGGTTCCTACCGGTTCCAATAGGTTTACTGGAGCGCCTCCGTTGTATATCTCAGCAACGGTAGATGCTGACATGACGTAATCGTGCATTGCCGCATCAGTGATCATTCCATCAAAGCCCCAACTAAAATTACTACCATATTGAGTTAAATAACTTCCAATGACCATATTTTCACGATTTCTTGCAAAATTACCAAAGCTGTCGTAAGATTCGTCAAACACACCATCTATGTATATACTCATTGATGCTTGTTGTTGTACGGCAAGTACTACGTGATGCCACTCACCATCATCAATTCTTCTGTTACCAGTGAATGTTCGAATAGCTCCATCATGGTCTATACATTGTATTCTGCCTTCAGTGTAATACATTCCACCATCACCGGTACTATTGGTGTTCATGGAGGTTCTCAAGAACGTTATGATTCCCCTCTTCGTTCCATCGTAGTAAGGTTGTCCAGTTTGCGGTCTACCTCCCACGCCAGAACCTATCCCCGACTCGTAATTATTTGTGTTGCTGTTGTATCCTCCAGATCGCGATCGTGAAGGAGCCGTATCTTGGATCCAAGCTGATAACGTGTACCCAGCTGAGCTTCCGCTCTGTCGTGGTGGAATCATTGCCTTGTCGTTGGTCTGTGCGGATGAGCTAACAGTGGCAAAGAAATCCGATCCACTTGGCTGAAACGAGTTTTCGTATTTTGCACCGTTAAATCTAAACGCCTTTATGTTGGAGTGACCCATTATGTTCAATGATCCCGTCATCTCGTGAGTATCGGTCGTATCATCACCAAACTGAGTAGATCCTCCCGCCATACTACTCGTGTAGTTCACATTGGACTGACTGATAACCAGCTGGTTATAAATTATTGTGTCGGTTACATTGACCTCTTGGAAATATGGACTGCTACCGGACGTGACATCTTGATTGACTAGACCTGAAGCCGAAGCGATCAACTGAGCCACTAGACTCGATGAAGTTTCCAACCATGAACCACTAGCATCGGTTAGATCCGCGGAACTTGAAAGTGCTCCAGATGGAATGTTTAACCCTGATATCTCAGATCCATCTCCCGTGAACGTATCCACACTCAATACATCAAATGAACCCGTTGAAGTAGCTGAGCCGCTAAATGAAGTTGAAACCACTAACAACATACTGGATGATACCAACGAAAGGGATGACCCTGATGTGTGTGATGGTCCTCTGTACTGGGCATATGTAGTACTACTGACTGGTGTTGGATTAAATAGTTGTGCTGAACTAGAAATCAATCCCGGTTTTATTATGTTGGTTATTTGTGATCCATCACCTCTGAGGCGTCCAGCTAAACGATCAAATGATCCCGTAGAGATAGAGCTGCCTGACATCTGTCCAAATACATTCAATGCATCCGAACCTGTACCTGAACTCGAGACAAATCCCAAAAAGGATCCGGATATCTCTTGTCCAATTAATGAGTTTCCGTCAAATATTCCATTACTGGATTGGCTGATTGTACCTGCAGGTATGATACCAGTGAGATATGTTCCATCCCCACTCATGGAAGTCTCTACGAATAAATTGTCAAAGGAGCCGGTTGATGCCTCTGAACCTGATAGTGTCGTGTTGATCAATAGATTGTCTGATGATCCAGAACGTAATTGAGCATCATAGCTTCCTGAATACTCTAGTATGTTTCTCCAAGATCCGGATATATCATCTGAAATATCCTCACTGTAAAAAGTTGAAGCCGAACCGGATATGGTTCCTGGGTTGGTAACGTTTCTGATCTCAGAAGCATTTCCAAAAAGAGTTGTGGATTTCACTAAACCAAATGAACCAGTTGATTCTTCTGATCCGGATACTCCTCCACCAATAAAAAGTTTTGCACTACTAGAAAATTCACCTTGCCATGAACCTGATATAGCAACAGCTAGTTGTGCTGAGCTAGAAACTGAATCTGTTGGGATCACATTGACTAACTGGTTTGCATCACCAGTCATACCATCAACCAGTACATGTGTTAGAGAAGCTGTGGTTGCTCCACTGCCTGAAAAATCACTACCAGTGATTGTACCCACGATGTTTAATCCTGGAGATAAAGTGTTTATAGTCAATACAGCGACGTCTGATGAGTCACTAATTCTAAGTAGTTCGTCCGAACCTCCCTTGAGTCTGACGGTATCTGAACCCTGCTGGGGCTCCAGTCTACTCTGAGTGGTGTTTAGGACTATTAAGTCTCTGATGGCCATATTATAATGTTCAACCTTTGTGCGTTACTAACAACCGTTACTTCTCATATAAATATCAATCATTTGAAATATTCCGTTTTGATTCCAGTTTTTCAATTCGTTTGTTTAATTCTATCACATAGAGTGACAATTCCTCTATCTTCTCGAGTAATATCATGTCTCGATCACCCATGCTATAGGTGCTCCACTCTTGTTTATCGTTGGTAGATGGAACTCCTGGTAAATGTTTTGATTCGCTAACAAATGTTTCCAGTTGATTTATAGTTCGTAACTTATATTGTCCATCAAAAACATAATCCGGTACGTTTAAATTTTGTCCATCATCATTAAACGTTGAGGCAAATATTGTCCCACTAGCACTGATTACACCCGGTGTTTCTATCCTTCCAAACGAACCGGTTGAGGTTGCTGAGCCACTTATGTTTCCAACTGAGTATATTCCACCAGTATCTCGTGGTAATATTAAAAATCCTTCTTTATCCAACGTAAGGGTGTCTACCATGCCACCATCATTAGATTTCAGAGTAAGCTTATAACCTGATTCTGAAAGTTGAACTTTATTTTCACCACCCAATTTAATCATACTTGTTACATTTACAACTTGGGTTGTTAGTTGAGAGTTGTCTACTTTAAATTTTTCGGCTCCACCATTTCTATAACTAATCGCATCATTATTGTATTCAAAAGAACCAGCTGAATCAAATTCATATCTAAAGGAAGTTCCTTCTGTTCTTCCAAACGAACCGGTTGAGGTTGAAGAACCACTTACACTTCCATTATGTGTGATATTAAGAATGTCCGCACTTCCACTTTGTATTCGTAAGTAATCAGCAGTTTGACCTTCATTACCAACTATCTTTATACCCTCTAATGAGCCAGATGCGGGAGCTACAGTCAATTGAGCTTGTCCTGCTGTCCAACTATTAGAATCATTACTAAATATTTCTACATATCCCCATCTTATTCCACCAGTATAACCTTCACCAATATCAATAGCGTCTTTATGGTTACTAAATGTGCCTATTTCGTGTGTTTTAAGAGAAGTACCTTTTAACTGACTAGTTGAAGTGATTGCTTGTGAAAATTGAAAACCAGCATTGGTAGCAGTTAGTTCGGTGCTACCAACATTACCACCATCAGTTGCAAATTTTATAATCGGAGTTTTGGATTGTACGTCCCCTTTAAGTAATATTCCAACAGTATCACTACCAGCAGTATTGATTGTTACTGTATTTGTACTTCCACTTATATTTAAGGATCCTGTAAATTGATGGGTATCATCTGCAGTATCACCAAAAATTGTTGATCCCGAACTAAATGATTGGGTCATAAACATCACTGATGAACTTACGATATAGTTCTCTGCTATGATGTCTCCCAATACTCTAATATCAGTTCCAAAAGAAGTTATTTGAGCTGAACTACTAATCAGAGTATCGTTTCCATCCGTGGTTAGTTGGATGGATGAGCTTACTGCTCCGTTGAGAGGAACTTGCCATGAACCTGATATTGAATCTGCTAGTTGGAGTGAACTGGAAACGATCTCCCCAACCGTTACAATTTGTGCCGAGCTAGATAGAATATTATTTGATAAGGCGGTTACTAACTGAGCAGAACTAGATACGGCACCATTCCAAGATCCAGATATTGAAGCTGGTGATACGTTTTGAATATTTTCAGCTACATTTTGATTAATGGTTTGATTTCCTATATTCAATGTTGCCGCATCAACACTAATAGTGCTTGCTGTTATGGATGTTGCTGAAATAGCAGCAGCTTCTAATCTTCCAAAGGATCCAGTTCCCGATGAACTAATGGTTCCACTTGCTGTTATCTCATTTATCGTAGAACTATTGACGTAAATTTGAAATCCATTTCCCTCATCATATCTAATATATTCGGAACCGTTACCTATTGCATATTCTCTATTAGTGTACCAGTAGTTATAATCATTTACCTTGATACCATCTCCATCCGATAGAGCTATAATTGAACCCGAGTCGTTTAGGTAGAACCCAATATCTACTGAAGTTCCATCCTCATCCGTAGCTTGCCTGTTCACGTCAACGTCGACATCTCCACTAACCGTAAAACCACCAGCATACTTACCTATGTACATTCTATCTGTGGCGTTTGTGTTTACCCACATCTGACCTTGAAAAGAACCAGTCTTAGCTGATATCTCAGCAGACATGCTAACCGTGTCTAATCCATCATACTTGATGAATTGAGATTCTCCCCCTATATGGAATTGTTTGCTAGTGTACCAGTGATTTCTATCATCCACAAATATACCATCACCAGTACTCAAGTGAATATTACCTTCACCGTCTGAATCCACAGTAGTAAAACCTACATCTGTTCCGTTTACTAAGTTGGATACATCCTGATCTGAACCGGTTGCTCCAAAAGGTAAACCTCTTGAATACTTACCAATAAACATTCTGGATCCGGTATTAGTATTTATCCACATCTCTCCAGTTAGTGAACCGGTAGTAACTTGTATCTCTCCACTAACAGTTGATGCTTCCAATCTATCAAATGATCCAGTGGTTCCTAACGAGCCACTTAATCTCGATGCAAAGTCTATAACACCAAATGAACCTGATGCGTCTTGGTTACCTATCTCTTTTGCTAAAAATTTTCCTTTAGGTGCTAATGCTCTTATTTGGTCTGGATTGGAGTCCCTCTTCTGAGCAGAAGTTAAGTTTTTTGTTTGTAAAAACTCAATCTCATTATTACTTCCGAGTTGAATCCTTGCTACCTCTCCTTCACCACCGTAAATTTTTATTGATGAAGATATAATATGTAAATCTTTAAATGGTCGATCTATGCTACCCAGATCAAATGCTCCACTAACTGTCGGCACCACATCTCCAGCAACTATAAGATGACCAAAAGATGCTGTAGTGTTTGAGGATCCAGAGATATTGCCCTGAACGACTTCCATGCCATTAGAGCCACTAAGAATGAAAGAACCAGAAAATGAATGTATATCATCTCCGGTATCACCAAACTGAGTAGATCCACTCGAAAAAGATTGAGTAAGAAACATTATGGATGATGAAACTATATATTCTTGAGCCGTTATACTACCAGAGACTACCAAACCAGCAAAGGTTGGTTGATCTGTTGTTCCAACTCGTTGATTTCCAAACGCTCCACTGATAGCAGTAGATAATTGAGCAGAGCTACTGAGAAGAGTATTTCCTAACTCGGACTCAGCTGCTGTTATTCTATCTGAGAGACTAGAACTTGGAGCTACAAATGAACCACTAATCGTTGTATCTATCTGAGCAGACGAGCTAATTAATGTATTTCCTAACTCGGATTCTGCAGCAGTTATCCTACTCTCTATAGAACTACTGGCTGCTACAAAGGAACCTGATATTTGGTTTTGAAATGTAGAATCACTAAAATCCACGTTGAGAGTAACTCCACCCGAATCTCCTCCACCCGATAATCCTGTACCAGCTGTGACACCCGTGATATCTCCTTCGCTGGATTGAAGTCTAGATGATATTGAGGCTGAAAAGTCAGTTAGGTTGGTGGATCCACCCTTGAATCCTATTATATTAACAGTACCAAAAGATGCTGAAGAAACTGCAGACCCACTAACATTTCCACTTGCAGTGATATGGTGAAAAGCAGGATTGCTTCCCGATGTTACTACTTTCTTCCAGCTAGGCATTTTCTCTCCTATTGTGGTTGGTTACTCAGATTGAGCCCACTTCCCCCTTTTCAGGGGCCAACAATAAAATTGTTATTGTACTTGTTTTTTGTACAAATCTTGCAACTTAACTATCAATTTGTACGCAAATTCTATTTCTACTCCCTTGAAGTCCAACTGCGCGACTTTAGCGAGTATAAATTTTATTTCATCTCCACTGAGACTTAATTCTTGTGGTTCGACATCAACTTGATATCTTGTATTCTCTACTTGCTGTTCTTCTTCTAACTGATCACTAATTGATCCCATGATAACCTCTTTTTAATTAACTGTAGATAAAAATTTCTCCGGATCCGGTTTCTACAAACATTTCACCCGCTCCGTATTCTGGTAACACATTGTTTAACGCAGGGTTACCTCCGTGTAATCTAGCAGTCACTACTGATTCCTGTCCTGCATGTAATGGCGTAATTGTTGTCACACTGGTTCCAACACCTTTTGCAACTGACCACCGTCCGCTGTCTATGTCGTGATAAAGAGCGGAGCCAGAATCTACATAGGAACCACTTTGAACCACTAAACCTGCATCGACATTACTAGCTGCAGAACCGGTAGCAAAAAAACCAAACGCGTCTTTGATTACAAGATTTGTTGTCGAGAGTGTTGTGGTATCACCATTGACTGTAAGATTGCCAGTTAGCGTCAAGTTAGCAAAAGTAGGATTACCATCCGTCGTGACGTCTTGATTTACAGCTGTGGTGTCTTCTATCGTGAGCGTCTTTGATCCAGCACTGAATGTAATTGTTCCGGCACTACCACCACCAATTGTGAGGTTTTCCGTTAATGTTAAGGTTCTGTCTGCATCAACTGCATTTATGGTTAGTCCGTTATTTTGTGTCGTTAAGTTTCCCCCAAGATCCAATACATCTGAACCTAACCTCAAAGCACTTGCTGTGACGTTTGCTAGTTCTGCATTTGATCCCGACGTAACTACTTTCTTCCAACTTGGCATTATTCTACTCCTACGTAAAATTCATTATTTGAGCTGTTGTAGTAAAAACCCCCAGTAACTGCTGTGGGTGCATTTGTGAAAGCTCCCACTGACAATACACCTTCTTGGTTCACTCTAAATGATTTAATAGATCCACTTTTGACTAGCATGATGTCTTTGTCAACTGAATCTGGTATGATGTTAAAAATTGCATTAAAATTATTTGTATTTGTCCCTACGCTAAACTCATTGAAGCTTCCGGAACCATTTATTAAAAAATTTCCACTACCGGAGACATCGTTGTTATTAATATCAAGTATACCTCCTAGCTGAGGAGATTCATCTTCCAAGATATCAGAGATGCCTCCACCTCCAGTGATTAAATTACTATTACCCCAAAATAAAACACCATTTCTGGAATGGAGTTTATTACCGGTTTGCGAAGTTCCATTTTCTATTTCTAAATATTCAGTTGTAGAAAAACTACCTGATATCTTAAACTCATCTAAAAAACTTCCAGTAGCGTCATAGACTACGTTATCGGTTGCTATTTGCAACAAACGATTAAACGTATTGCTAACTACTGTGTTTGTGAGATCAAATTCGGCCACTAAATACGACCGATTATGTTTTTGAGAAATACATTATAACCTATTGAGAGTTTACTGTCTTGATAATAATTATGGAGAACTTTTCCAAAAGTCTGTTTATTATCCATAATAATTTTTTTGGTCACCCCGTTAGCTTTTAGCACCTCTATCAGCTGTGACTCTGGAGTAACTTTCCGTATAGAGATTACTGGCTTACTGGGTTTGGATCTAATAATTTCAACCGTAGCTTTTTTTGAAGTCTCCACAATAAATTTTTCACTATATGGTTGAAAATAAGCATCGTCTGCTATCAACTCTAATACCATCTCTCCATAATCACCTTCTGATAAAATATTTTTAAGTTTTGGAAAGACTACTTCTGCTTTACCTGAGGAGTTTATTGTTCCCTCGTAGAGTAGATTTTTATTATTTGTTTTTAATATTGCCCTGAACTGAGACTCCTTCAATGATGCTCCAGTCACTGCGACGTTACATTCAAAGGATTCAACTTTGTCTGTGTACAATTTAATTGACATTTACTTCAACCTTAGGTTTTATGTTGAGAATCTCTGATATGATCAAATCTATATCCGATACCGTTACCTCAGACTTCTCAGGTACTTCAGCATCTTGCTTTATTGTCTGACCTCTCACCTTCATCACGAGTTTAACAACTTGTTTTTTCTTCTCTGGATTGCTTTTGAAAAAATCTCCATAAACTTGTTGTCTGCGCTTATATCCAGAATATCCTCCCTTGAGCAAAAATAGTTCTAGTGCAATACTAATTTCTGCAAAAGTAAATTTGGCATTGTTAAATGCCACTGATATCTGATCCCAAGTTAATGGCATTGAGTTACTTTCCAGCTATCCATATATAAATAGGAGTGTAATCGAAAACACATTAATTTAATGATCTTTCTATTAGTGATTTAGTGACTTCGACTCCTTCAAAGTTCTCCATGGCTACTTGATCTTTTCTTGTACCTATCAAGAGTACGTTATATGAGCCCGTAGTATCAGCAGTAACCGTGAGAATGTGTTGTTGTGAATCTACTACACCATATGCTCTACCAAAGTGTTCTACCGGATTGACCCAGATCTGATCATTTTCGTTGAGATGTTTGTAATACTCTGGTAGTTTGAATCCATATGAGCTACCCGTGAGCTCAACTTTCCATCTGTAGATGTTGTCACCTCGTGTTGGTGATTCCACAAAAGAGTGTTGTAGCCAAGTTGATGCAGACATGGCTGGGTTTGGGTGCGTGATCCTAAATGTTCCAGATCCCTTTGAGAGTACACCATCTACGATTAAGTTATCCACGAAAGTGGTATCGTCTTGTGTTGCCGTGAGACCGTTTCCTAGCACATGTGCATCTTCAAAGTTGTTGGTATTGTTTCTACCCAAGATCGTGGAATAGTTGTCTCCCGTCATGGTATTAGCTGTACCAAAAATCATTCCATAAGTAGAGCTAGATATTACATTGTTGTATCCACCAAGAATAGTAGAGTATGTTGAATCCTTTATTGTTTGGTCTAGACCGCCACCTATTGTATTAAATGAAGTATCGTTGCTTTCACCTTGAGCATATATGTAATTTCTTCTTCCGCTTAAAATTGCATTATAGCGCATAGAACTACCACTCGGTTGTTTATCTATGGTTAATCCTTCTGCAAATACGTTACGAATGAGATTAGTATTACCATTGAGGATTGAATTATAATCTTTTGCATTATCAGTACCGGTGTGGTATGATGAACTTATTATTTCATTGTTTTGACCGCTACCAATAATATTATATGCTCCGGGTCCTATAGCATTATTGACACCATTCACGATGGCGTTGTGACCTCCACCTGGACCTGTATACGTAAAATCTGGTGAGGGAGGAGTCCCTCCTATCTCGTTATGCTCACCACCCACAATAGATGATCGTGCAGAACCAGCACCGTATATAATATTTGCGTCTCCTCCAAGTATAGAGGCATGGACTAGTACGCTGGGTGAAATGGTAAGTTCACTTCCAAACAACGTTCGGACATAACCCTCTACGTTGGGTCCGTTTTCCATTCTGTTGTCAGCACCACCAACAATTACATTGCTGTGCTGTTGGTTGTTAAGCTGTCTACTTGCTGATATCTGGTTTGAATCTCCACCTCCCACAAAACTAAAAGATGAACCTTGAATGCGTGAATAATATCCTCCACCTATGAAGGAGTGAGCGGCATGCCATATTCGTTGACGTTGATTAATTGAACCTCCATCACCCATTACGATTGCCGAATACTCACTACCACTGATTACCACACCATTTCCAGCACCTATAAATGAATACGAGCTGGAGACCACGTCGTTGTTATTACCACCCACGATATTAGAATATATGCCAGCAACTTCCTTGGCTTCAGTAGTTAGTGTTGAATCCTGTAATACCGTCCACCCGGTAAAACTTTTGC
>Ga0075468_10000636_pt1 | contig 14380 bp, 13 predicted proteins | sample DEB08_DNA_12_FD_77578 | JGI IMG/M metagenome (GOLD analysis project Ga0075468, IMG submission 77578) | Aqueous microbial communities from the Delaware River and Bay under freshwater to marine salinity gradient to study organic matter... | ecosystem: Environmental > Aquatic > Marine > Coastal ...
TATACTGTTATTTCTCCGGAATCTTGTTCGTCTATTTTATGGAGAAGTTGGGAGTTTAAAGAACAAGCTGCTGCTGCTTTAAAATTGACGGGTACAGATATGAAGCGATTAAAGTTAATCGATGGTATTATTCAAGAACCTGTTGGAGGAGCTCACACAGATAGAGCAGGTGCTTTTAAAGCTGTTCAAGAGCAAATTATTGCTGCTTTTGATGAATTAAAAGATTTAAATGACGCAGAGTTAGTTTCTAAAAGAATGGATAAATATTCCCAAATGGGGGTTTATCAGGAATAATTTTTCACTGTACATATTACAAGTATAAACAGATCACAGGAATTATTAAAGAAATATATTTACAAAAAAAGCTGAACAATGATAACATTGTTCAGCTTTTTTAGTGTCTATTATTTTAGGTATTGTTGTTTCTGTATGATGTCTCAGGACCACTATTTATTTTTCAAGAGAAGTTTCTTTTGGTATTTTCCCTGCACAACATCGATGAGTACCAAAATAGCAATTACAAAGTAAAATGTAGTTTTGCTCATTGGTACAATTTTGTTTCCAAAAAGTTTTATATGAGCCAAATGGCCTCCTTCTGTAACCAACATAATCCCTACAATAAAAAGAATAAATAATCCCAACACTTCATACATTCTATTTTTTGCTAAGAAAGTAGCTATTCTATCCGCTAAAAATAGCATTAACAAACCACTTATAACAATGGCTATTGCCATAATTATAAATGCACTTGTAGCACTTTTTATTTCACTAGTAAGACCAATTGCAGCTAAAATTGAATCAAAAGAAAACACTAAGTTCATCAGTACAATAGTAAAAATTACTGCATTAGAAGATTTCGCTTTTTTAGCATCCCTATGAACATCGTTATCTAAATTTTCGGTAGCAATCATATGCCAAATTTCTTTTATGGCTGTGTAAAGAATAAATCCACCTCCAATTAAAACAATGATACTGTGACCATTAAATGAAAACTGCACAACATTCTCAATTCCCCCTGTTAATAAAGAAAAAGGTTCTTGAAAAAAATCAATGATAGAGACTAAGACAAATAGTAATACAATTCTTAATACAATTGCTATTAAAATTCCTGTTTTTCTAACTTGTTTTTGAGTTGCTTCTGGCGCTTTTTTAGACTCTAAGGAAATATACAATAGATTGTCAAAACCAAGAACAGCTTGTAAAAGGATGAGCATGCATAGTGTAAAAATACTTTCTAACATTTTTTTATTTTTTAAAGGTTGAACCTTGCAAAGTTACAAAGTTTTAAAGTTGCCAATTTTTAATATTTTTTTGATTGAAACGTCTCACTTTTCTAAAGACTAAAAACCATCAACGACTCATGTGAAAAAGTGTTTACATAAAACACGAATACTTACAAAAGCGATTAAAATAGCAGTAGCTTTTTTTAGTTGGATTGGCGAAAACAGCTGATTACTAATCGTATTTCCAATTCTTCCACCTATAAAAACGGTCACTAATAAGACGGATGTTAGCGGCCAATTAATTATAAAATCAGGATTAGAATATTGACCCATCAAACCAGCGATAGAATTTACTAAAATAAAAAGACTTGCCGTTGCAGCAATTCTCTTTGGCGTATCCCAATTGGTTAAATGTAAAAGAGGTGCTAAGAAAATACCTCCTCCGATACCAATCATTCCAGAAATAAAGCCAATAAATCCACCAAAAGCAGCATTTTTAACCTTTTTTGTAGGGATGTTTTTTTTATTTGAAGCAACAATTCGTTTCGTAATCCACATTGAAATTGCTGCAAATAAGAGCGTAAATCCTAATAGTATAAAGAAGAACTCTTGACTTATTTTTAAGTAACCACCCAAATATGCAAAAGGAACACTAAATAAAACCAATGGAATTATTTTTTTTAAGTCTAATTTATTTTGTTGATAATATAGGAATACATTTCCAGAAACAACCACGATGTTACACAGTAGCGCCGTAGCCCTTATTTGCGTATAAATAATTCCTGTTAAAGCTAGGATGGCTAAATAGCTAGAACCACCACCAAAGCCTACAGAAGAATATAATATTGCAACTATAAAGAAGAGTGAAATTATGTGCCAATAATTTAAAAAAAGGTCTATTAACAAGTTCTGAGTTTATTAATTATTGAGTGTTTTTTTATTACTATTATTTCTAATAAGAAAAATAAAGGTAGAATAAATATTAAGAAAATAATTAATATTGAACAGACTTTTTAAATTTTCTGTTATTTTTTTTAAATAAAAATTTTATTGTAAGTTTGACAATTATTTACTAAAATAAAGAAAATATGATTGATGAAAACCAAAAAAAATATTGGAAAAAGAATTTAAAGTACCTAGCAATATTATTAGGTATTTGGTTTTTGGTCTCTTTTGTATTTGGAATTCTTTTAGTTGATGAGTTAAATACGATTAGACTAGGAGGCTTTAAACTCGGTTTTTGGTTTGCGCAACAAGGTGCTATTTATGTTTTTGTAATTCTCATTTTGGTTTATATACGATTGATGAATAAGTTGGATAAAAAATTCGGATATAATCATAAATAGATAAAATAAAAATTATGAGTATTCAAGTTTGGACGTGGATTTTAGTAGGTATTACATTTACACTTTATATAGGAATTGCAATTTGGTCTAGAGCAGGTACAACAAAAGAATTTTACGTTGCTGGAGGTGGCGTTTCTCCTTTAGCAAATGGTTTAGCAACTGCTGCAGATTGGATGTCTGCTGCTTCATTTATCTCAATGGCAGGACTTATTTCCTTCAACGGTTACGATGGTTCTGTGTATTTAATGGGATGGACAGGAGGTTACGTTTTATTAGCTTTATTATTAGCTCCATATTTAAGAAAATTTGGAAAATTTACAGTTCCAGATTTTATTGGAGATCGTTATTATTCTAATGTGGCAAGAAGCGTCTCTGTTTTTTGTGCACTTTTAGTTTCATTTACTTATGTAGCAGGTCAAATGCGAGGAGTAGGTTTAGTTTTCTCTCGTTTTTTAGAAGTTGATATAAATACTGGAGTTATCATTGGGATGATAATTGTACTTTTTTATGCAGTTTTAGGAGGAATGAAAGGAATTACATATACACAAGTTGCACAATATTGTGTTTTGATTTTTGCTTTTATGGTTCCCGCAATTTTTATTTCTATCCAAATGACAGGAAACCCAATTCCGCAATTAGGGTTTGGAGGAATGGATGAAGGTGGTATTTATTTATTAGATAAATTAGATGGATTACATAAAGAATTAGGTTTTGCAGAATACACCTCTGGAAGTAAATCAACTTTAGATGTGTTTTTTATAACTGCCGCTTTAATGTTTGGTACTGCAGGGTTACCACACGTAATTGTACGATTTTTTACAGTAAAAAAAGTTTCTGATGCTCGTAAATCTGCTGGTTGGGCATTATTGCTTATTGCAATTTTATATACAACAGCACCAGCAATAGCAGTTTTTTCAAGAACCAATTTAATAGAAACAGTTAGTAATAAAGAATATGAGAATCTACCAGATTGGTTTGGTAATTGGGAAGAAACAGGATTGATAAAGTTTGATGATAAAAATAATGATGGAAAAATTCAATATGTTGCAGATGAAACTGTGAATGAATTATTCGTTGATAAAGATATTATGGTTCTAGCAAATCCAGAAATTGCAGGATTACCAAATTGGGTAATCGCATTAGTTGCCGCTGGTGGTTTAGCAGCGGCTTTATCTACAGCAGCAGGTTTGTTATTGGTAATTTCATCATCAGTTTCTCACGATTTAATTAAGAAAATGATCAATCCTAATATTTCTGAAAAAGGAGAATTAGTAGCAGCTAGATTAGCAGCGGTTGTGGCAGTTTGTGTTGCTGGTTATTTCGGAATAAACCCACCAGATTTTGTCGCCGCAACTGTGGCATTAGCCTTTGGGTTAGCAGCTGCATCTTTTTTTCCAGCAATAATTTTAGGTATTTTTAGTAAAAGAATGAACAAAGAAGGGACAATTTCAGGAATGCTAGTTGGTATTTTATTGATGCTTTTTTATATGATGAAGTTTAAATTCGATTGGTTTCAAGGAGGAACAAAAGATGATTGGTGGTTTGGAATATCACCAGAAGGATTTGGAACAGTTGCAATGATAACAAATTTTGTTGTTTCTATAGTTGTTTCAAGATTTACACCACCACCACCACAAGAAGTCATAGAAATTGTAGAAAATATTAGAATTCCTAGTGGAGTGAATGAAGTACAAGAACATTAGGAAAGATTCAGAAAGTTTGTCCTTGGTCTATAGATTGATGTTGTTAATAGAAAAAATAATAGAAAAGCAGCGATTTTTTTTAGTTTAGAGTTTTAAATAGATCATATATATAATGAGCAATTATCACATCAAACATTTAGAAGAATATTATCAAGTTTATAGAAAATCCATTCGCGAACCAGAAAATTTTTGGGAAGAAATCGCGGAAGAACATTTTGTTTGGAGAAAAAAATGGGATCAAGTTTTAGAATGGGATTTTTCCAAGCCAGAAATAAAATGGTTTCAAGGCGCCAAATTAAATATTACAGAAAACTGTATAGATAGGCATTTGGCTACAAGAGGAGATAAAACAGCCATTTTGTTTGAGCCTAATAATCCTGAGGAAGCTGCAGAGCATATTACTTATAAACAACTTTCTGAAAGAGTCAACCAATTTGCAAATGTATTAAAAGCGCAAGGGGTAAAAAAAGGAGATAGAGTTTGTATATACGTTCCTATGATTCCAGAATTGGCTATTGCAACTTTAGCGTGTGCAAGAATTGGTGCAATTCATTCGGTGGTTTTTGCCGGCTTTTCTGCTGTGGCATTAGCAACAAGAATTAATGATTCCGATTGTAAAATGGTCATTACTGCAGATGGATCTTACAGAGGCGCAAAAACAATCGATTTAAAAGGAATTGTAGATGAAGCCTTAGAAAATTGTGCTGGTGTTGAAACTGTTTTGGTTGCAAAAAGAATCCATACCGATATCTATATGAAACCTGGTCGTGATCAATGGTTACAACCTTTATTGGACGGGGCACTTACAACATGTGAAGCAGAAATTATGGACGCAGAAGCGCCATTATTTATTTTATACACATCAGGTTCAACAGGCATGCCGAAAGGAATGGTACATACCACAGCAGGATATATGGTTTATTCAGCATATACATTTAAAAATGCGTTTCAATATAAGGAAAATGATGTGTATTGGTGTACGGCAGATATTGGTTGGATAACCGGTCATTCTTATATCGTTTATGGTCCTTTAGCCAACGGAGCAACCACAGTGATGTTTGAAGGTGTGCCAAGTTATCCAGATTTTGGGCGTTTTTGGGAAATTGTAGAAAAGCATAAGGTGAATCAATTTTATACAGCTCCAACAGCCATTAGAGCTTTAGCAAAACACGGAACAGAATTGGTAGATAAATATGATTTATCTTCTTTAAAAGTGTTGGGCTCTGTAGGAGAGCCGATAAATGAAGAAGCATGGCATTGGTATAATGACACTATTGGAAAGAAGAAAAATCCGATTATTGATACTTGGTGGCAAACAGAAACGGGTGGCATCATGATTACACCAATTCCATATGTAACACCGACAAAACCTACCTATGCAACCTTACCTTTTATTGGTATTCAACCTTGTTTAATGGATGAAAATGGAAAAGAATTAAAAGGAAATCAAGTAGAAGGAAGGTTGTGTATAAAATTTCCTTGGCCAAGTATCGCTCGAACTATTTGGGGAAATCACCAACGATATAAAGAAACTTATTTTTCTGCATACAATAACAAGTATTTTACAGGAGATGGCGCTTTACGAGATGAGGTGGGGTATTACCGAATTACAGGTAGGGTAGATGATGTCATTATTGTTTCTGGTCATAATTTGGGAACTGCACCCATAGAAGATGCGATTAACGAACATCCTGCAGTAGCAGAATCTGCAATTGTAGGTTTCCCTCATGATATTAAAGGGAGTGCTTTGTATGGGTATATTACTTTAAAAGATACTGGAGAAACTAGAAATCAGGACAATTTAAGAAAAGAAATCAATCAGTTGATAACTGATCGAATTGGTCCCATAGCAAAACTAGATAAAATTCAATTTTCGGACGGATTACCAAAAACACGTTCAGGAAAAATTATGCGACGTATTTTACGTAAAATAGCGTGTAATGAAATGGATAATTTAGGAGATGTTTCCACCTTATTAAATCCGGAAGTTGTAGAAAGTATTATAGAAAATAGATTGTAAAGTAATTTAATTTTTTATGGCGTGTTTTTACGAAAAATAAAAACTGCGCTATTCACGATATCTTTTGCTCAAAAAAACAAAAAGGATGTCGTTTCTATCGCTCACGCAAGTCGCTTTAATAAATAATTGATACATTTTTTAGATCTCACAGGTTTTTAAATCCTGTGAGGTCTTTTAGGATGTTGTAACTTTGTAAATATGTCAGTATTTTTTAAATGGCATATAAATTGACAATTGCTAGTTACCTATATTTTAAAATAAATTATGCAGCATCTTAAAGATTCAAAAAAAAACAAACCCAAAGTTTCCATCTTAAAAGCGTTTAAAACAATTATTTGGCCAAAGCGAAAATTAGTTTTCATAGGGTTGGTTCTTATTGTTTTAAGTAGACTCTCTAGCTTGGTGTTGCCTTGGAAAAGTAAGGCTTTGTTAGATGAGGTAATTCCGAATAAAGATTATGACCAATTATATCATTTATTATTTATCGTTGGATTGGCAATTTTAGTACAATCCATCACCTCTTTTTTGTTAACCAGAATTTTAAGTGTACAGGCACAGTTTTTAATTTCAGAATTAAGAGCGCAAGTTCAAAAAAAAGTAGTGTCTTTGCCTATAAGTTTTTTTGATAACACAAAATCAGGTGCATTAGTTTCTAGAATTATGAGTGATGTAGAAGGAGTTAGAAACTTAATAGGAACCGGTTTGGTTCAACTTGTTGGGGGAACAATTACAGCAGTAATTTCTATGATTTTACTGATTCAAATAAGTCCGTCAATGACCTTTTTTGTGTTGGTTCCTATCGCAGTTTTTGGCCTTGTGGCTTTAAAAGCATTCAAATACATACGTCCTATTTTTAGAAACAGAGGCATTATAAGTGCAGATGTAAAAGGAAGGTTAACGGAAACACTCTCTGGGGTGAGAGTTATCAAAGCCTTTAATGCAGAAGCACAAGAGAATGAAACCTTTGAAAAAGGTGTAGACAAGTTGTTTCAAAATGTAAAAAAGAGTTTAACGGCAACAGCATTTATGACAAGTTCTGCCACTTTTTTATTAGGAATTGCTTCCACAGGAATTATGGGAATTGGAGGTTATAAAATTATGACAGGCGAATTAACTGTTGGAGATTTTCTTTCCTTTACCTTACTGTTAGGTTTTATGATTGCGCCTATTGTTCAAATGAGTAATATTGGTAGCCAATTAACAGAAGCGCTTGCTGGTCTGGATAGAACCGAAGAATTAATGAATATGCCTGCCGAAAAAGACGATCCACAGAGGTCAATTGTTATAGAAAACATGAAAGGAACCCTTGTTTTTGATGATGTGTCTTTTTTTTACGAAGCAGGAAAAGACGTATTAAATAATATCAGTTTTCAAGTTCCTTCTGGTTCTGTAACTGCTTTGGTTGGAAGTTCTGGTTCTGGAAAATCTACAATAGCGGGCTTGTCTGCTACCTTTTTAAATCCAAAATCAGGTAAAATCACCATTGACAATCAAGACATGTCTAAAGTAAAATTGTCTAGTTATAGGAAATATTTAGGTGTCGTTTTACAAGATGAATTTTTGTTTGAAGGAACTATTAAAGAAAATATTTTATTTCCAAGACCTAATGCTTCCGAAGAAGATTTACAAAATGCTGTAAAAGCAGCTTATGTTAATGAATTTACGGATCGCTTTGAAAAAGGTTTAGATACTTTAATTGGAGAAAGAGGGGTAAAACTCTCAGGAGGTCAGCGTCAACGATTGGCAATTGCTAGAGCAATTTTGGCAGACCCTAAAATTATAATTTTAGACGAAGCAACCTCGAGTTTAGATACAGAAAGTGAATCTTTAATTCAAAAAAGCTTATCTGAATTAGTAAAAGATAGAACGACCATTGTCATTGCCCACCGACTAAGTACCATAAAACAAGCTGATCAAATTTTAGTTATAGAATCTGGAAGTATTGTTGAAAGAGGTACACATGATGAGTTAATTGCAACAAAAGGAAGGTATTTTGATTTATTTACCTATCAATCAAAAATTTAAAAATTTGGTTTTTTGTAAACTTTCTCCAAAAAAACGACATAACTATCTATTAAAATAAACGAAAATCAACTTATGAAAAAAACACTTTTATTCTTTATAATAGTATTAGCAATTTCTTGTAAAAACGAATCAAAAAAGAACAAAAATAAGGAAGCAATTATTGAAGAAAAAAAAGAGAATTTTCCAGTAGAATTAGGAAAAATTTTCGAAAAACATGGAGGCATCACTACTTGGAAAAAAGCACAAATACTATCTTTTAATAAAGGAGAAGAAGTGCATACAGTGTCATTACATTCTAGAAAAACAGTAGTTAATACGCCAGAATATTCTTTAGGTTTTGATGGGAAAGAAGTATGGTTAGATGAAGTTAAAAAAGGAGCTTTTAAAGGGAACCCTGCTTTTTACTATAATTTATATTTTTATTTTTATGCAATGCCTTTTGTGTTAGCTGATGATGGAATTAGTTACGAAAAAGTAGCTGATTTGGTTTTTGAAGACACAAAGTATCCAGGATATAAAATTTCATTCAAACCAGGGAAAGGAACTTCGCCAGACGATAATTATTTTGTGTATTACCACCCAGAAACTTATCAAATGGAGTGGTTAGGTTATACCGTTACTTTTTTCGATAAAAAAGTTTCTAATACAGTTACTATTATTAAATATAACCAATGGGAAGATGTAAGTGGGTTGTTATTACCAAAAGAAATTACTTGGTATAAAAAAGACCAAAATGGAGTTCTAATGACCTCTATAAAACCTATTACAGAATTTACATTACCCTTGGTTAGTCAAGGTAAGTTACCTGCTTCATTTTTTGAAAAACCCGTTAATTAGTTCGTGATATATCCGTAGCTCAAAGTTTGTCCGTTTACCATTATTTCTCTCCTTTTAGATGCTCATTGATTTTATCATACACTGTACAATAATACTCATGAAATCTAGAAAGCAAAATGTTTTCATTCTTTTTTGTGTTTCTAAGAATGTCTAAATCGAATAATTGAATGCCTGCAACTTCTTCTTTCTGAGGGATTAAATCTGAAATAGGAGCTTTCAATTCTCCTATAAAAACATGATGAAACTCATTGTCCTGAATTCCATTTTCGTGAGAAACTTGGTGGATTCTTGTTCCTATTTTAATGAGGTCTTTTTCTTTAATATTTAAACCAATTTCTTCAAAAATTTCTCTTTTTGCAGAGGCTAAAACTCCTTCTCCAGCACCAATGTGACCAGCAACAGAAATATCCCACAAACCTGGAAACACTTTTTTTGTCAGTGCCCTCTTTTGGAGGAGTATTTTTTCATCCGAAGTAAATAGCCAGATATGAACTGTCGCATGAAACCAACCGTTTTTATGCGCTTCAGATTTCAGTGCTCTTCTACCTGTTAGGGTTCCTTCAGGGGTTAAAATATCAATAAGCTCGTCCATGGCAAAAGACAAGATTTTCACAAATCTTCAAAAATAGAAAGGAATGAGAACTTGTGAAATTCGTGTCATTGAATTAATTATTTGAAATAAGAAAAGGTTTCTCCTTCCTCTATTTTTAATAATGTTTCATAAATCATTTTAATTACATTTTCTACATCCTCTCTATGCACCATTTCAACCGTAGTGTGCATGTATCTTAAAGGTAAAGAAATCAATGCAGACGCAACACCTCCATTGCTATATGCAAAAGCATCAGTATCTGTACCTGTTGCTCTAGAAAGCGCAGAACGTTGGAAAGGAATGTTTTTAGCTACTGCGGTTTCTGTAATTAAATCGCGTAATTTTTGTTGAACAGCGGGAGCATAAGCAATCACTGGCCCTTTTCCCATTTCTAATAATCCTTCTTTTTTCTTGTCTATCATTGGTGTGGTAGTGTCATGCGTAACATCCGTAACAATAGCAACATTTGGCTGTATTGTTTGTGTAATCATTTCTGCTCCACGAAGTCCAATTTCTTCTTGTACAGAATTTGTAATGTACAATCCAAAAGGCAGTTCTTTTTTATTTTCTTTTAGTAGACGAGCTACTTCTGCAATCATAAATCCACCCATTCTATTGTCTAAAGCGCGACATACAAATTTGTCTCCGTTTAAAACATGAAATTCATCTGGATAAGTAATTACACAACCAACATGGACGCCTAAGGCTTCCACCTCTTTTAAGGTTGTACAACCTGTATCAATAAAAATATTGTCAGGTTTTGGTGCTTCTTCATTTGCTTTGTCTCTTATGTGAATTGCTGGCCAGCCAAAAACGCCTTTTACAATCCCTTTTTTAGTGTGAATATTGACAATTTTACTAGGTGCAATTTGATGGTCAGAACCTCCGTTTCTAATGACATAAATCAAACCATTATCTGAAATGTAATTTACATACCAAGAAATTTCATCTGCATGCCCTTCGATCACTACTTTGTATTTTGCATCTGGATTTATAACTCCAACAGCAGAACCATAGGTGTCCGTAATAAAAGTATCTACATAGGGTTTTAAATAGTTCATCCAAATTTTCTGACTTTCCCATTCATAGCCCGTTGGAGCAGCATTGTTTAGGTATTTCTCTAAAAAGGTAAGTGATTCTTTATTTAAGATTGATTTTTTTGACATGTGTGTGTTTAAAAAGTTATTAAGTTAAAAGTATATAAATTAAAAAAAAAGTTTTTAATGATAATTTGAATCTTACTTTTTTTTTGCTTGTTGTATCGATACCCCTGTTACTTGATTTCCGTAAAAATAAAACGATTTTTTATTTTTACGGAAGTTAATCTTAAAAAGTTGTAAAAAAAAATACTACTCATTAACAATGATTGATAAATAAAACGATAAAGTTAGTTGTTGAAAATTTAATAGTGACTTACTTAATTGATCTTGATTGACTAGAATGCCCAGTGTTGATCGTATTTGTATAATTTCTAAAAATCGTTTTATTTTATTATAAATTAAGAGTAAATAATTCCTATTTTTGCGGTGTTAATCGAATTTAATTGATGAATTTATCCAAATTAAAAGAAGCTAGAATAAGAAGGAAGTTTGATAAAATGCTTTCAAGATTAGAAGAAAACAGCACTGTTTCTAAAAAAGAGATCATAACCGTTGGTATTTTAACTACGGATGAAATTTCATCAAAAATAGAGTTACAATCAAAAGTTGAATCGATACTTGGGATTAGAAATTCTAAAATATATAGTTTCAAGAAATTTGATAAATCAGCTACTGTTTCCTACAAACATTTTTCAGAAAAAGATATGAATTGGAAGGGTACTTTTGTACAACCTAATTTTCAAATTTTTTTAGCACAACCGTTTGATTTATTAATTGGTTATTTTGATGTGAAAAATTTATATTTAGAAAAAGCAATTTTACAAGCCAATGCTAGTTTTAAAACTGGTTTTTCAGGTGTCAATTCAAAATTATATGAATTAGAAATTGCTGAAGCAGCAATTAAAATAGACGAATTTCTTTTAGAACTCAAAAAGTACCTTCAAATTCTTGAGAAACTAAAAAATTAAACTTTAAGAATAAAGTTGTGTATTCTTAGTAAGAAGATACAATTTAGTAATAATATCCATCTTAAAATTGTAATTTTACGGCCTTAAAATATTATAAAATGCAGAAATTTATTGGAACTGGAGTTGCGTTGATTACCCCTTTTAAAAAAGATTTAAGTGTAGATTTTGATGCACTTGTAAAGTTGGTAAACTACAATATTGAAAACGGAACAGACTATCTAGTTATTAATGGTACAACCGCTGAAAGTGGTACAATTACAGCCGAAGAAAAGCAAGAAATCATACAGGTCATTATCAATACAAATAACAGTCGATTGCCTTTGGTTTTAGGTGTTGGAGGTAATAATACGGGGTTGGTTGTTGCAGAATTAAAAACAAGAGACTTTACAGGTTTGGATGGAATTCTTTCTGTAGCACCCTATTACAGTAAACCAACTCAGGAAGGATTTTATCAGCACTTTAAAACCATTGCAGAAGCAACAGATCTACCTATAATTTTGTACAATGTACCTGGCAGAACTGCTAAAAACATGGAGCCCGCTACTACTTTACGTTTGGCAAAAGATTTCGATAATATCGTAGCTGTTAAAGAAGCAGGAAATAATAAACAACAATATTATACTTTATTAAAAGACAAGCCAGCAGATTTTTTAATTATATCTGGAGATGATGATCTAGCATTGGGTGTTGCCTTAGCAGGTGGTTCTGGAGTGATTTCTGTTATTGGACAAGCATTTCCAAAGCAGTTTTCTACCATGATCAATCATGGATTGCAAGGGAATAATAAAGAAGGTTATGCACTTCATTATAAAATGATGGATATTGTAGACTACATTTTTGAAGAAAATAATCCTGCAGGAATAAAAGAAGTTTTACAAGTGTTAACTATTTGTAGTAATGAAGTTCGTTTGCCTTTAGTAAAAGCAAGTGCCGCGTTGAGTGCCAAAATAAGTAAATTTGTTTTAGATTTTTAGTGATTGACCCTGCCTGAAACCATAAAAAAGAAGCGCGTATCAATTTTTAAAAAAACGACTTCAAAAAATTGAAATAATATTAACAAATCTTTAGTAACAATTAATCGCTTTACAAAGGTTTTTTGTAGATAATTGTACTGCACAATTTACTGTGTAAAAAAACGTTTTATTAATCCATATTTAATCACTAATTTTGCACGATGCAAAAAATTAAAAATTTAGCGTGTTTATTGATGTTTTCACTTGTCTTATTCTCCTGTGGTGAATATCAGAAAGTATTAAACAGAGGTACCGCCGAAGAGCAATATAAAATGGCGACCAAAATGTACGAAAGTAATAAGTACAGTAAAGCTTTGCGTTTGTTCGAGAAAATTACACCAACCTACAGAGGAAAACCTCAAATGGAACGAATCCAGTTTATGGTTGCTCAATCAAATTTTAATGAGAAAAGTTATAGTACTTCTGGTTATTATTTTGATCGATTCGCTAAAAATTATCCTAAAAGTTCAAAGAAAGAAGAAGCCTCTTTTTTATCTGCTTATAGTTATAAATTAGCATCACCACGTTTTAGTTTAGATGCAACAGATACAAAGAAAGCTTTAGAAGCATTTCAAACATTTATTGATACCTATCCAGATTCTGATAGAATTGAAGAGGCAAATACCCACTACAAAGAATTAAGATATAAGCTTCAAAAGAAATCTTTCGAAATTGCAAAAACCTATTATAGAACAGCTGATTATGATTTAAGAAATTATAAATCTGCAATTCAGGCTTTTGATAATTTATTGTCAGATTATTTAGGTTCAGAATTTAAAGAGGAAGCGTATTATTACCGATTAAAAGCGGCGCACGATTTTGTTTTAAAAAGTACAGTAAGAAGAAAACCGGAACGTATTAAAGACGCTATTGAAGCATACGAAAAACTTAAAAGAAACTTTCCTGAATCTAAATTTATGGAAGCTTCTAATGAAATGTTAGCGACTTTAGATGCAACAGAAAAAGAGGTAGCAGCGATATTTGCAAAACAAAAAGAATTTAAAAGGTCACAAAAGAAATAAACGAATTATGGATTACAAAGACACAAAAGCAGTATTGAGTACGATTACTTATGATAAAAATGAAATAGAAGCTCCTACACAAAATATTTATGAAGCTATTTCTATTATTGCTAAAAGAGCAAATCAAGTAAGTGGTGACTTAAAGAAAGAATTAGTTGATAAATTAGAAGAGTTTGCAACTTTTAATGATAGCTTAGAAGAAGTTTTTGAAAATAAAGAGCAAATAGAAGTTTCTAAATTTTACGAAAGATTACCAAAACCAACAGCGATTGCAGTTGAAGAGTGGTTAAACAATAAAGTATATTTTAGAAACCCAGACACTGAATAATGTTTGTTTTAAGTGGTAAAAAAATTCTTTTAGGAATTACTGCTGGAATTGCTGCATACAAAACAGCTAGTTTAGTTCGTTTATTTATAAAATCAGGCGCAGAAGTCAAAGTTATTATGACTCCTGCGTCTAAAGACTTTATAACACCTCTCACACTTTCTACACTTTCGAAGAACCCTGTTCACTCAACTTTTTATGATACA